>OGQU01000082.1_pt1 | contig 111936 bp, 96 predicted proteins | sample 1553341 | NCBI WGS metagenome assembly OGQU01 (sample SAMEA2579920, study PRJEB22360) | human gut metagenome | biome: human gut; feature: human-associated habitat; material: faeces | place: Denmark | collected 2008/2010 | reverse complement strand
TGTTTGTTAAAATTTTTGTTTAATCCGAGTCAACCATTTTCAGGAAAGTACACATCTATAGATCATGAATTTCCTACTTTCCAGGGGATTTCTAGGGATAAACCTTCGTTTCTACACCCGATTTCATTACCTTTGTAACCTATAAATTATTATTGGCCATGAAATTAGTTTTTGCTACCAACAATGCCCACAAGCTGGAAGAAATAAAAGAAATGCTCGGCTCCCAGCACGAGATCGTTTCCCTGAAAGAGATTCAATGCCACGAAGACATCCCCGAGGAACAGGACACGCTCGAAGGGAATGCCCTTCAAAAAGCCCGGTATATTCACGAGAAATATGGCTTGGACTGTTTCGCGGATGATACTGGTTTGGAAATAAAAGCCTTGAACAATGCTCCCGGAGTCTATTCCGCACGATACGCGGGCAACGCCCACGACTCGGAAGCCAACATGAAAAAAGTTTTACAGAAAATGCAAAATATACCGGAACGCCAAGCCCGTTTCAGAACAGTTATCGCTTTAATTCTCGGGGACAAAGAATACCTGTTTGAAGGCATTGTCAACGGGGAGATACTCACAAGCAAACACGGCCAGAAGGGATTCGGTTACGATCCGATTTTTCGCCCCGAAGGTTTTCAAGAAAGTTTTGCCGAAATGCCCCTGCACGAGAAAAATGGGATCAGTCACCGGGGACAAGCCGTCCGGGAATTATGCCGTTTCTTGAACAACTTGTAAAAAACATGCACACGGTAAAGGCCATCATATTGAAAAGCATACCTCATTCCGAACAGCAACAAATTCTACATGTTTATTCGGAGGAAAGAGGCTACATGCAAATGATTACCCCGTTGGCCCTGTTCAAACGGAAAGCGAACGCTTCCGCCCAGTGTATGCAAATCGTGGAAATTGAATTCATCCCGAATGAAAGGGGCGGACTGCACAAGCTGAAATCTTTCTCCCCGCTTGTGAACACGTCTGCCATCTATTTCGACGTGTACAAGATGAATATCGCCCTATTATGGGGAGAAATATTAAATCTCGTGTTACGGGATTCCGACCCGAATCCCGATCTATACGAGTATATCAAAACCTCCGTGGAATACCTGAACATCACGCGGGATGATATTGCCAATTTCAATCTACTATTCCTGTTCCGGTTGAGCAAATTACTCGGATTTAGCATAGACAACAGCACGTATCACCCCGACCACGTGTTTAACATCAATGACGGTTGTTTTTACCCCACGAGTTCTCCGGGAAACTACCATACCGGCCCGCATTCCGCCAAAGCCATCCATGCCCTCTGCACATGTCAGCTGCAAGAATTGAAAAACATTCCGCTTAATCAACAAGGACGCAAGATTTTACTCGACATAGCCCTGCTCTTTCTCGGGTTCCATCTAAATTTAGATTTCAATACCAAAAGCATCCGGGTCATCCGGGAGATATTTTCTTAACAGGCTGCCAAAAGGTTCTTAATGATCGATTGTGTTAATATTTTGTTAAAATAATAAACCTTTTTAAGCAAAAAGTGTCTTACTCAAAGTAGGATATTTCACATTTTATTAACATATGTTCCGGCTTATTATGCATAGATTTATACCAACCTAAAATACCAGCGTTATGCGTATAAAAATTGTAAATCTGAATAAAGTCTACCCGGGAGGTAAAAAAGCCTTAAAAGACTTGAATTTGGAAATCGAACCGGGAATGTTCGGCCTGTTAGGACCGAATGGAGCAGGAAAAACCTCTCTCATGAGAATCATGACTCTATTGCAGAGTTGCACGTCGGGAACCATCTATTTTGATGATTACGATATTGCCAAGGACCGGAAAGCGATTCGCTCCCTGTTGGGCTACCTGCCACAGGATTTCCGTTTCTTCGAAAAACTGAAAACCTGGGAATTCCTCGACTACGGTGCCGGACTCGCCGGGATCAAGGGGAAACAACACCGGGCCGAAGTGGTAGACGAGATGCTACGCAAAGTTGGTTTGTTTGAGGTTCGTGACCGTTGGGCTAACCGGCTATCCGGGGGTATGAAACGAAGACTCGGGATCGCCCAAGCCATCATCGGCAACCCGAAAGTGATTATCGTGGACGAGCCGACAACCGGATTGGACCCGGAAGAAAGAATCCGTTTCCGTAATATTTTGGCAGACATCAGCGACAAGGACTCGATCATCATTCTCTCCACCCATATCGTGGGCGACATTTCAAGTACTTGTAAAAAACTGGCCTTACTGAATCGCGGAGAACTGAAATTTGAAGGTTCACCGGACGAAATGATCAACTTGGCTCGCGGAAAAGTATGGGAAATCTTCGTGACCGACATGGAGTACGAGGAAATCAAAGATAAATACCCGATTATTTCAACCATCCCGACGGACGGCGGTATGGAGATTCAAGTTGTAGCCGATGGCATCGACGGTTACTCGCACAAAGCCATCGAACCAAATCTCGAACATGCTTACGTTTACTACATGGACTACTTGTTGAAGGACAAGATGAACATGCAGGTCGAAGCGATCAAAGAAAACGAATTGTTCAAGTAAATCATAGAAGAAACCAACGATGAATATTCACAACATCAGCACAATATCGAGATACGAGACCAAGCTCCTGCGGAGAAGCTGGCTATTTCGTATATTCGCTATTCTATCCCTTTTAGTTATCGTATTTTTTCACATGGGTACACAGTCAAACCTAGGATGGTTCGAATGGGTCATGGTTGCCATGCCGTCCTCCATCCCGTTTGTCAATATCTACCTTTTCAATATCGCACAATCCGTCATTGCCATATTTCTGGCAGGAAGTTTTTTAAAGCGAGACAAGAAATTAGATACTGCCGAGGTGATTTACGTACGACCGATGAGTAACGCGGATTACATTATCGGGAAGACATGGGGGATCATGAAAGTGTTTGTATCGTTAAACATGATCGCCTTACTCATCGCTGGTTTCATTCACTTATTCGCAAGTGCCTCCCCGTTTGCCTTGTTCCCCTATTTCTTCTACCTGCTCACGTTATCGATCCCGTCACTGATTTTCGTACTAGGGCTATCGTTCGTCATCATGAGTTTCATTCGTAACCAGGCGGTTACGTTCGTCATCATGCTAGGATTTATCGGGGTGACATTATCTTATCTCGGAGACGCCGAACACGGGACATTTGACTTCTTCGCCCTCACGGTGCCGAATATGTTTTCCGACGTGCTGGGACACACGAACTTGTTCCCCTATCTCGTTCAACGGTTGACATTCCTGTTCTTGGGAATGGGATTACTCACGTTTACCATCGCTATGGTCAACCGCTTACCGTTGCATCCCAAGAAAAATATCTTGCTGAATGCTTTGGGAAGTATGATCCTGATCATCGGGATCAGCTGTGGCTTCATCTATTTCAACCGGTTCAATCAAATTGATAATCAACGCAAATTATACTCTGAAAGATACAAAAAATACAATAACATTGACAAAGTTCATTTGATTGACCAAGAGATTGTATTCTCGCAAAACGATAAAAAGATTTCCGTCAATTCACACATAAAAATTCAGAACCGGAATCATCAGGAGGTCGACAAAATCATGTTCTACCTGAACCCCTCCCTTCAAATTGAGAAATTAACCCGGCAAGGAGAAGATATTCCCTACAAAAGAGACGCACAAATTATTATAGTAGAACACAAACTCCGCCCGTACGAGAGCCTTGAACTGGACATCACGTACAACGGTTCCATCGACGAGAACATTTGTTACCTAGATATCACGGACGAAGAATATTACGACACGCAAACCGGAAGCAGTATTCTCCGCTTCGGGAAAAGATACGCTTTCGTGCAGGACAAATTTACCCTGCTGACCCCGGAATGCTTGTGGTACCCCTCGACCTTTCCACCGGTAAACCCGGAGGCTCCTTACAATATCCGAAAAAACTTCTCAAATTACACGCTAAAAGTGATTCATTCCAATGAGCGGACGATTCTTTCACAGGGACAACCTTCACAATCGGGGGACACGACGATATTCCGAAATAAAGAGCAATTACCCGGCATCAGTTTAGCCATCGGAGATTACGAGAAGAAGAGTATCTTGGTCGATTCTGTGCAGATCGAATTATACAATTTTAAGGGTCACGATTTCTATTCTGAAGTTTTTCCTAACATTTCGGACACGTTATCCGGATTCCTTCAAGATGTGAAATCCGAATACGAACTGAGAAAAGGGCGTAAATACCCGTACCAAAAATTCATCATGGCGGAAACGCCCATTTCCTACACGGGCTATGTGCGCAATTGGAAAGGAAACAGCGAGCAAACACAACCGGAAATGGTTTTCCTTCCGGAATTTGCCACCACCCTACCCAGTAGTAATTTCAAATTCGCTAAAGAAAGAATAGCTGACTGGGGACGCAATGATCCCCGTGGAGGTGGCATGGAAGAGATTGACGTGGAGATGAACGTCATACGGGATTTTGCTCGACGAGTTCTTCTCTCGGAAGAAACGTTCCAAGAGGATGGAAATACTTTTGTGAATATGTTCTCGGGAGAATGGTCCGGTACCTCTAAACTAAACAAGTACGATTTGTCATCTATGTACTTCAATTACGCGGGGTCTATCTACTCCCAAAATTTTCCAATCATAGACATCGTGATGAACACGATGCTCAAACAGGAGGAAAGCACGCAAGGCAGACATTTCTTCCGGATGTTCAACGGGATGGGCGATGACCAGCGAGCAGCTGCTTACTTGAACGGGAAAAGTTTTGAACAAGCCGTACTTGACAACACGCTTTCGACAGAGGTATTTTACGAAATGATGAAACTGAAGGGCGTTTACCTGAGGAACTATATAAACTCCCGTCTTTCATCAAACGAATTCAAGGAATTCATGGCAGAGTTCATGAAGAAATACCAATTCCAAGAAGTTAATTTCACCCGCCTAAACAGCGAGTTTATACGTAAATTCCATTTCAATCTAATGGATTTCATCCCGAACTGGTACACGATCAACAGCACGCCCCGTTTTATCGTGAAGGGGGTAGATGCCGATCAAGTGGAAATCGGAGATTACACGAAATATATCGTGAAGTTCCAAGTGTACAACCCCACGAATGTAGAAGGCGTGATCTCCGTCAATGTTGAAGAAGGAGGCGGTATGTTCCCCGGAGGTCCGCGGGGAAGAAGAGGACGAGCAGCCCAAATGGAATCCAAACCGGCGAAAAATTATATTATCGAACCGCGGAAATACAAAGAGATTCGTATTCTATGTGACGAACGTCCGAGTAATCTCACGATTAACACGAACATCTCGCAGAATCTACCTAGCACGATCATGCAGAATTTCGCCAAAGTGACAACCACGACGACCGACACGGTTACAGGCATATTCGACTCAAATGCCGCCCTTTTCACGTTTAACCCGAAAGAGATCACGGTAGACAATGAAGATCCCGGCTTCAGGATTATCGAATCCAATCAGAAGAACAAACTACAATCTTTCTTCAAGAAAGAAAGTGAAGATAAATACAAAAACTTGAATTTCTGGATGCCCCCTAGTAAATGGACAGCTACCATCGGGGTAAATTATTATGGTGACTATATCAATAGTGCGGTGTACAAAAAATCCGGAAGTGGTAGTAACAAGACGGAATGGACGACCCAGATACAAATTCCGGGATTCTACGAGGTATTCGTGTACACGTCCGAACTCCCCATGATGGGATGGCGCCGTAGAGGAAGTGAAGAGAAAAAAATGCAATATTATACGGTAAAACATGATGACGGGGAAGAAGAAATTTCAGTCGAAACGGGTCGGGGACGACAGGGATGGATGACACTGGGATCTTTCTATTTCTCGGCAGGAGAGGCCAAGATCACCTTAAGTGACAAGGGATCGGAATCAAACCAAATCATCTTTGCCGATGCAGTGAAATGGGTGTACACGAACAATAACAAATAAAAATAACAACAACATATTATGAAAAAGATCGCGTCAATATCGTTGATTATTTCGGGAATACTCATGCTTTGTTCCGGATCAACGTTTGCTCAAGAAATTTTGACGTTGGAAAAAGCTTTAGAAATTGCTTATCAACAAAGCCCTTCCATCATTCAAAGTAAAATGAGCTTGGAACAAAGTGAGCTGGCTCTGATCCAGCAAAAAGCTTCGTTAAAATCACAGTTCAGTTTGAACCTGAGCCCGTTTCAATATACCAGAAGCACGTCGTTCGACGAGTACAATACGCAATGGTATACCCGTAAATCCATGAGTTCCGGTTTGGACTTTAGGATCAGTCAACCGATAAAGTGGACTGACGGAACAGTCACCCTCAGTAACTCGTTCAACTGGCAGGATGATGACAACCAATCTTTCGGAGCCAAAAGTACTTCTTTTTCAAATAATCTCAGCTTAAATTTGGAGCAACCGATCTTTACCTACAACAAGACAAAAATGCAATTGAAAAGGTTGGAATTCAATCTTGAGAAAGCAAAAATACAATACGCTCTGGCCCAACTGAACATCGAGAAAAACGTGACTTCGGCGTTTTATGGCGTTTACCAATCTTATAAAAGATTAGTCACTGCCCGAGAAGCTTTCCAGAGTCAAAAAGAAAACTACGAATTAATCAAAAATAAAGTGGAACAAGGTTTGATTGCCCCGGAAGAACTTTTTCAGGCGGAAGTGACCTTGGCCACGAACGAGAATTCACTCGCCGACACGGAAACAAGTTACGAGAATACCAAAGATCAATTCAAGCAAACCTTGGGTTTACCGTTGGATATAGACATCAGCATCCTACCTAACATCCAGATTGATTCGGTTCACGTAGATGTAAATCAAGCTGTCAAATACGCTTTAACTCAACGCATGGAGATCCGCCAGCAACAAATTGCCATTGAAGAAGGTATTTTCAGCCTGATCGAGGCAAAAGACAACAATAAATTTAAAGGTAGCATCTCCGCCAGAGTGGGATTGATGGGCCAAGGAGACAAGTTCAACGGAGCTTTCTCGAAACCGGATGACAATGAAACGATCGGGATTACGCTGACCGTGCCGATCTGGGATTGGGGCGCAAGAAAAGCCAACATCCGCAGCACGGAATTATCCAACGAGAACACGGAAATCAGTAACGAGGAAGAAAGAAAATCCATCATGCTCGATGTACGTCAGGTGTGTCGGGAACTACCCAAGTTATTAAGACAAATCGAAATCGCCCGCCAAACGGTTAAAAATGCCGAACGCACGTATGACATAAACGTTGAAAAATATCGTAGCGGGAACCTTACCGGTATGGAACTTAAAAATCAACAGACTCAGTTGACTGACGCCAAAAACTCATTGACGGATGCCATCATTTCATATAAATTGAAATTACTGGATCTGAAAATCCAAACCCTGTGGGATTACCAAAATAACAGGTCTTATTTACCGGTTGATTTATTGAAATAACCCTAACACAAAATATAAAACAAAACGCTATGATCAACAAATCTATAAAATATATCGGGGTGATTTTATTGGCTTACACCTTGAACGCTTGTAACGAGCAACGAATGAATTCTTCTTCAGAAACAACCACTCCGGTCTGGCTTGCCGAAGTCGGAAAACGTGATGTCCGGGAACTGACCACCACGACAGGAACAGCCAAAGCGGCCAAAACGGTGGAAGTGAAATCCGAGACAAACGGCAAATACGAGTTGATGATTAACCCCAAGACCAAGCGCCCCTACAAGCTAGGCGACATTGTCGAGGAAGGTGCCGTGATTATCAAGCTAAATAATAAAGAACACGAAAATACCGTATCGTTGTCGACAAAAAAGATGCAGGTCGATATCGCCAAGAAAGAGTGGGAAGGTCAAAAAGCCGTATTTGAAAAAGGCGGAGCCACGGAAAAAGATGTACTAAATGCTGAAAGTAGTTACATACAGGCGCAATCGGCATTGGAATCGGCCTACACGGAGCTGGCAAAACTCACGATTAAAGCCCCGTTCAAAGGAGCTATCGTGAACCTACCGTATTTTACCCCAAACGTGGAGATCGCATCAGGCGAAACGATGGTCGGATTGATGGACTACAGCCAGATGTACATGGAAATCGCATTGCCGGAAAACACGATCGACAAGGTGAAAGTGGGTCAAAAAGTGTTGGTCACCAATTATAATATCAAATCAGATACTCTGTCCGGCCTTGTTTCCCAGCTATCCCCGGCAATCAACGAGGATACCCGCACATACACCGGATACATCACGATTAACAACCCGGAACTGAAACTACGTCCCGGAATGTTCGCGAAAGGAGAGATTATTACTTTGCAAAAAGATTCGGTTATTGTCATACCGAAGGACATCGTTAACTCCCGCCGAGGGGGGAACCGGATTGTCTACACGGTGGAACAAAACCGGGCTATGGAAAAAATTATCACGGTTGGTATCAGTGACGATCGTTTCATCGAGGTGGAAAGCGGTCTGAACCAAGGAGACAAGATCGTGGTGAAAGGCTACGAATTCCTGAGAAACAGAGGCAAAGTAAAAATCATGAAATAAAAAGACATGAACAGTATTACCAAATTTGCAGTAAAATACCCGGTAAGCGTATTGATGCTCACGCTGGCGGTATGTTTACTGGGTACAATATCCTATAATAAATTAGGGACAGATCTTTTCCCTGACTTGAAAAATCCCGCTCTTTACGTGGAAGTGAAAAGCGGTCAGAGACCACCCGAAGAGGTTGAAAAACTAATCACGACCAATGTCGAGTCGACAGCCGCACGCCAGGAAGGCGTGAAGAGTGTGTACAGCGTTACGAAAGTCGGATACACGAAAGTCACCGTGGAATACGGGTGGGATCAAGACATGGATGCTGCTTTCCTGGATTTACAGCGAAGCGTTTCTTCTCTTTCCCAAGATGAAACCATCGAAGAAGTCAACGTTACCCGTTACGATGCCAACGCGACACCGATCATGACCATTGCCCTCACCCATAACGAGGTGAAGGACATGAACGAATTGCGAAAGATAGCGGAAAATTACATGCGTAATGAACTCGTCCGGGTAGATGGAATCGCGGATATTCAGTTGAACGGACAGGAACAGGCTATCGTCGAAATATCCACGAATCCTTACATGCTGGAGGCATTCGGGTTAACAGCCGACGGGATTGCCTCACAAATCACGGCCATCAATCAAAATGTTTCCGGGGGAACGATCACGGACGGAGATATTCAATACACGGTGAAAGGGGTAAACCTAATTACCAGCCTCCAAGATATTGAAAACATTATCGTGGCATTTAAAGAGAATTCTTCCGGCGGAAGTTCCTCTTCCTCGGAATCGACAAGCAGTGCCAGTAAAACAAAAGCCCCGGTATACCTAAAAGACGTGGCCACCGTGTCCATTCGCAACAAAGACCCGGAAAATTTGGCCCGTTACAACGGAGAACGTTGTCTGGGAATCAGTATTTACAAAGAAAATAAATATAACACGGTAAATGCCGTGGAAAACTTGCTGGCCAAGATTGATGAATTCCGTAAAAGTCTGCCGGGATATGATTTCCATATCATCAGTAACCAGGGAGAATTTATCGGGAGTTCCATCAACGAGGTTAAAGATTCCGCGTTAATGGGTATCATTCTCGCCGTTATTATACTTTATATATTCTTGCGACGAGTGAACATGACATTAATTGTCAGTCTCTCCATCCCGATCTCGATTATTGCCACGTTCAATTTGATGTACTTCAACGGCCTTTCCATCAACATCATGACGTTGGGAGGACTCGCACTGGGTGCGGGAATGCTGGTCGATAATGCCATCGTCGTGATGGAAAATATCTTCCGAAACATGGATGAGAATAACCTGCCACCCGCAGAGGCTGCCGTGAGGGGTACCTCGGAAGTCGCAGGAGCGATCACGGCCTCCACTTTAACCACCATCGTGGTGTTCCTTCCGATCGTGTACCTACAAGGAGCTGCCGGAGAGCTGTTTAAAGAACAAGCGTGGACGGTTAGTTTCTCGCTGTTATCCTCGCTGTTTGTTTCCATCCTGTTTATCCCGATGCTAGCATCGAAATTCATGCGGAAGAAAGACAACATTTCCAGTCATGCCATCACGATCAAAGGTTTCGGGAATTTCGTCGGAAAAGTACTCAAGAGGAAATACTTGGTGATTGGTGTCGCTACGATTCTTATGATCGTCTCTTACCTGATGTTACCGTTAATCGGAATGGAATTCATGCCCAAAACAGAGTCGAAGGAATTTTCAATCCTCGTTACCATGGAACCGGGAACAAGATTAAAAAGTACGGATAACGCCGTGGGAACCATTGAAGATGCCATTCGAACGCTAGGGCAAGATGATATCGAATGGCAATACACGCTGGTAGGTCCATCCAACTTGGAAAGCCAAAGCGGAGGAAAGTTGGAATCAGAAAATCAATCCCAGATCAAGGTAAAGATAAAAAAAGACTCCAAGCTGGATGCCGATTATTTTATCACGAATATTAACGAGAATTATCCCTTGCCGGAAGGCGTGGAAATCTCCTACGAGAAAGGGGAATCTGCCTTACAAAGTATTCTGGGAACAGAGGGGGCACCGTTGGTGATCGAGGTGAAAGGGGAAGAACTTGAATTGTTGGATGAACTATGTACCGAAATAAAAGAGAAAATCACCGGAATCTCCGGTATATACGATATCAAATCTTCCCTGGAAAAAGGGGCCCCGGAAGTAAATATCAAGATTGACCGCTTGAAAAGTGGAATCTACGGGATCGATGTTGCCACGGTAAGTAACCAAGTCAGCGAGAAACTGGCAGGTAAGGATGCCGGAACTTTCGAAACACAAGGCGAAACGATCGACATCAACATCAAAGTACCCGAAGTGACCCTTTCTGAAATTTATGATATTGAAATCGTACAAGGCGAAAAGAAATACCGTCTCGGAGAGATTGCCGACATCGAAATCACGTCAGCCCCGAAAGAGATTAACCGGGTTAACCAAAGCCGGACAGGTATCGTGACAGCCATGCTCGAGAAGCAATACTCACTGAGCCATGTCACCCCTGCCATTAAAGCTAAATTGTCCGAGGTTGAATTCCCGGCCAAGTATTCAGCCAAGATAACGGGAGAGGAAGAGATGCGACAAGAGTCATTCAGCGGGTTGGGATTTGCCCTGTTTTTATCCATATTGTTAGTATATATGGTGATGGCAGCGCAATTCGAATCCTTGCGCCACCCGTTCACGATCCTACTGACCATTCCGTTAGCCGGCGTGGGATGTATTTTGGCGTTCCTGCTCACCGGACAAACACTCAACATGATGGCCTTTATCGGGATTATCATGCTGGCAGGTATTGCCGTGAACAGTTCTATCATACTCGTGGACGCGATCAATCGTCTGAAAGAAGAGGGTCACCCGTTGGAAGAGGCCATCCAAATGGCAGCACAGCATCGCGTGCGTCCGATTATCATGACCAGTGCCACGACGATTCTGGCATTGCTGCCCATGTGTTTCGGATTCGGGGAGGGAGCTTCCTTGCGCTCGCCCATGGCACTTGCCGTGATCGGTGGGTTGCTGACCTCGACTATCATGACGCTGATCGTTATCCCGTGTGTGTATTACGTTATTGACAGAAAGAAATCATGAACACGATTATAAAAAGAAGGGTTCTTGTATCGATGCTTTTCATCGGACTGGTACTTATGGGAGTTTTCTCCTATAAACACCTTCCCATGGAATTATACCCTAATGCCGAACTGCCGGTGTTGAGCGTGAGCATTAGCCCCGATACCGAATCCGACCCTTCCTATATAGAAAATCAAGTAGCTATTCCCGTCGAAGGAGCCGTCAGTGCCCTTAACGGGGTAGAAAAAATAGAAACCCAGATTTATTCGAGAGGAGGACAGGTAACCGTCTCTTTCAAACAGGACGTTGATCTGAAATATACCTTCCTACAACTGGAAGAAAAAATAAAAAGCATCACCCCGAATCTACCTGATAATTTCCAGTTAAACGTGAACAAATCTTCTTCGGGTTCCGCCAGTGATATGTTCATGAACCTACGGATTCTCGGGGAGGACGACATTGACTACGTGCGTAACATTGCCGATTCAGAGATTGTTCCCTACCTGGAAAATATCGACGGAATCGCTAATGTCACCATCATGGGAGGGCGACAAAAAAGCATCGAGGTTATTGTCGATCCGGAAAGATGCAAAGCTCTAAACATCACGACATCAACGATCAGCAGGGCCATTTCGAGCAACTTGGCGGAAAAGAGTTTTGCCGGTTCGGTTTACGAGAACAACAAACGTTACTTTGTCAACGTGACAGCCGAGTACCTTGCCACGGAAGACTTGGGAAGTATCGTGGTTGCCGATGGTCCGATCCAGTTGAAAGACATCGCTGAAATCCGGTTCGGCGTGAAGGAAGAGGAATCCTACGCCCGTACCAATGGGAAAGAGGTGATTTCCTGCATCCTGTCCAAATCCCCGTTAGCTAACGTGATTGACCTTTCCGAAAAGGTTCGGCAGGAAATTGATCGTTTGAATGCAGAATTAGAATCCAAAGGGGTTCTTATTGAAGTGGAAGACGACGCTGCCGACGTGATGAATAAAAACATTGACCAAATCATCGATCTCGGACTTTCGGGAGCTTTACTGGCCATATTCGTGTTGTTCCTGTTCCTCCGGAAAATACGGATCATCTCCATCGTGGCTTTTGCCATTCCGATTTCCGTGTTCTCGTCATTCTATTTCTTTTATCTATTCGGAATAACGATCAACACGCTAACCCTCACGGGTATCGCACTCGCCGTCGGTATGTTGCTGGACAACTCCATCGTCGTTATGGAGAACATCTATCGACTGAAGGGGTTGGGAGTTTCCACCGACGAGGCCTGTGTGCGGGGAACTACCGAAGTGTGGAAAGCAATCATGGCGGCCACGGTCACCACGATTACCGTGTTCCTGCCTTTCCTTTTCGCGGACAATTATTTGGTCAAGCTGATCGGGGAACACATCGGAATCTCTATCGTGGCAACACTTACCATATCGCTGGTCGTGGCCTTGCTGTTGATACCGATGGCGGTAAACGCTATTTTGCACAAGACTCCGGAAGATGTCAATTTCAGTAACCTATCCATCCATAACAGATTGGTGCAGATATATGTTGCCATACTCAAGATGTCACTTCGGCGTCCGGCACAAGTGATCATTATCGCTCTAGTCACTTTACTGGTTACCGTGGTGCTATCCACCTCTTTAACCTTAAACACGCTGAAAGAGGTTGAATTGAACACGTTCAACGTGTATATCACCCCGCCAACAGGCTACACGCTTCAAAGAACCGACGAAATGATCCGTCTTTTCGAGGACGAATTACTCGAAGTCCCGGAAATCAAAGAATTCTCTTCCAATATTATGAAAGAGGATGTCCGGCTCACGATTCGACTGAAAGATGATTATCAAAAGATAAATAAAAAATCTCTCATCCAACTGAAAACCGAAGTACTCCGGTTGGCCGAAACGGTTAATATTAATCAGATCAGCTTGGAAGCCAGCGAGAGTAGCGAGAACTTTAGAGGAAGCAGCGGGGGCGGTGGAATGCTTGGTAATAGTTCCTTGCTCAAAATGCTGGGAATGGGTAGTCAAACAGAAAAAGTGATCATCAAAGGTCAGGATTTCGAGTCGATGGCGAATTTTGCCGAATATTTGAAATATCAACTTGATGACCTGGATAACATTTCAAATTCCCATATTTCAGTTTCCCAGGGAAGCACGGTTTCCAAAATTTTCTTTGACCAGTACCTCATGGGTATGAACGAGGTTGAACCCGGGAATGTAAGCCAAGAACTTTCCAATTTCCAACCCCAAAGTAAAGCTGAGGTCAAATATAAAGCCGGGAACCAGGAGTATGACATTCTGATCCGGGACATCAATTATGATGAAGATGATCAGAAAACTCAAACCCGGACACTGGAAGATTTACGCAATCTGGAAGTCACGAATAAGAACAACGGATTAGTTCAATTACGGAGTTTCAGCCGCATCAATCTAGGACGTGATAAAGGAAACATCACCCGTATCAACCAGGAAAAGGAGGTGAACCTCGTTTACATGTTCAATTCAGACATCAATGAATCAAAGGATTTGCTGGAGTCCGCACGGGAAGAGATTGACGAACTGGTGCAAAGCATGGATGTCCCGACGGGTATCGCCGTGGAAGTCGTACATGAGGAAAACGAAATGAATGATTTTATCTTCCTCATCTTGGCCGCCTTCATTTTAATTTACATGATTTTGGCAGCCGTATTTGAATCGACCACGGCTCCCATCGTGCTGATGTTTACCATCCCGTTGGCCGCTATCGGTTCTTTACTGGCTTTATTATTCACGAGCAATTCATTGATGAATGCCAATGTTTTCGTGGGTTTCATTATCCTGATCGGTATCGTGGTAAATAATAGTATCATCCTTATCGATTACACGTCTTTACTCCGTCGCAACGGAAACCGCAAGCAACGGGCGATCATAACGGCCGGGTTATCCCGTTTAAGACCGATTCTAATCACGGCAATCACGACAATTGTGGCCATGATCCCATTAGCCATGGGACAAGGAGAATACGTGTCCGGGCTGGGAGCCCCGTTTGCTATCACGGTAATCGGGGGACTTACCATGAGTACGCTGTTAACTCTGGTGATCATCCCGACGTTGTATTCCGGAATGGAAGACGCTTTATACCGCCTGCGGACACAAAGCCTTTTCATGAAACTATTGCAAATCGTGCTTTTCGTCGTGGCCGTAATCTGCGTGTACTTCTGGGCTTATACTCTATTGAACCGGATTCTATACGTGATCCTGACGGTTATTCTCGTACCGGGAGTGACCTGGTTCTTGGAAGACAGTTTACGCCGGGCGCAAAGTAATATCATCCCGGCTAACGAAGAGCTGGAGATCAAGATATGCAATCTGGTTAAAGTGTACGGACGCCCGTCACGTTTCAACCGGGAATGGACTTCCGGTTTGAAGATTCGGGAACGTCTCGGACTGCAAGGGAATTATCGCAAATGGCGGGATATGCAACCGCTGTTGTGGTCGTTGCCGGTGCTGGGATTCATGTATTACTTCACGTTCAGCTACCAAGTACTGTTCTTGTGGGCCATCATTTTTGCCTTCATCACCTGGACGATGACGCTAAGTATCATGAATATTTTCAGGGAGTTTTGCGAGAACCGGAAACAGAACGTTATCGCCAAGACGCTAAGGATCATCGCTATCGTCATTTACTATGCCGGTCCCATGGTTATCCTGATCTGGTCGAGCAAGAAATTCGAGAACAGCGGGGGAGCTATTTTCCTCGGTATGTTCTGGTATCTCGGTATTGCCGCCCGCTACCTGTCCAACAAGATCAACAAGGAAAATATTAATATTGACTTGATTGACGGTCGGTTCCGTATGTTGAGAAAGACCATTTTCCGTCTGGCTTCCAAGGCTCCGTTTATCGGTGTGAAGAAGAAACCGTTCAAGGCGTTGAATTCCGTTTCCATGGAGATACATACCGGGATGTTCGGTTTGCTGGGTCCTAACGGGGCCGGTAAAACCACGCTGATGCGTATCATTTGCGGGGTCTTCGAACAGAGTTACGGGAAAATATTCATTAACGGCATCGATACCCAGAAGAAACGGGAAGAGTTGCAAGGCTTGATCGGTTATTTACCGCAGGAATTCGGAACGTACGAGAACCTCACGGCATGGGAATTTTTGGAGTACCAAGCCCTGTTGAAAGGAATATATAATAAAAAGGTACGTCACAACCGGATTGCCGAGGTACTTTCCGCCGTGCATATGTACGAGAACAAGGACAAGAAAATCGGAGGTTTCTCCGGTGGTATGAAACAACGTATCGGTATCGCACAAACCCTGTTGAATCTGCCCCGGATACTCGTGGTGGATGAACCGACAGCCGGATTGGACCCGCGAGAAAGAATCCGTTTCAGAAACTTGCTCGTAGAATTGTCCCGAAACCGGATCGTGATTTTCTCTACCCACATTATAGAGGATATTGCCAGTTCCTGTAACCAGGTCGGCGTGATCAACAAGGGTATTCTGAAATACCACGGTACGCCGAATGATATGGCCAATATTGCCAAGGATGTTACGTGGACCTTTGAAGTTCCCGTACGGGATTTCGCAAAATTACCGTCCGATATGCTGATCGTCCACCACATCCGCCAAGGCGACATGATCAAAGTACGTTGCCTTAGCGAGCATAAGCCCACCGAGACTGCCGAGAAGATTCTCCCGGCCCTGGAGGACTCTTACTTGTGGCTATTGAGAAGCGTGAAGATCGAGAACAAAGAGCAAATTATAACACAATAAAGAAACACAAACCACTATGGTGCAATTTTGGATAACCCTACAAAAGCTGGTACAATATAACATCAAGATTATATTCGGGAATAAATTCCTATATTTCATGTTGAGTGCCCTCGCCTTTTACGTGATCACGGTGATCGTGAAATTACTGGGCGATGACGAGATCACGCAGGCAACAGCATACTCCATGTTGATGTTACCGAGCATTCTGTTGGTTTTCTACCCGATGTGTTTCGGCATACAGAACGATCAGGACGCCAAGATCGTGGAGATTATTTTCGGAATCCCGAACTATAGTTATAAGGTCTGGTTATTACGACTCATCATTTCTTACGTGATCTGTTTTGTGATTACCTGTTTCCTTGCTCTATTAACGGATTTGGCCATCGTGTCAGTTCCCCCAATGGGACTGACGTTGCAAGCCATGGTTCCGGCTCTATTCATCGGTACGCTTTCATTCATGTTAAGCACGATGATCAAAAACGGGAACGGGACTTCCGTGGTGATCATCATTATCGGACTGTTATTCTCCATGATACAGGGAGCTATCGGGGATAGCCAATGGAATATTTTCCTGAATCCCTACGATGTCCCCATTGATAAGAACCCGCAGATATTTTTCAACACGGTCTTCCATTGCCGGATGAATATGTTGATCGCCTCTGTCCTCTTTATCATCTTCGGACTGAACAAAACCCGAAACCGGGAGAAATTTATATAAAACAAAACCGCCGTCCAGTGCAGGACGGCGGTTTTTATCACTCATTTTCCAAAAAATCCTGTATAATCATTCACAATTTCAAATATAACCGGGAAAAACATTTTGGTAATTTCATTCGTACGTTCAACAGCTTGTTCAGCTTTCATCGTGAAGAACCGAAGACGATCTAACACGCTCATTTCAGACCTATTCTCCACGTGCCACACTACCAAACAATCCTAACCGTTCGATTTCATATTTGACAGCAAACTGTTGTTTGTAAAATTCAGTATGTTGAGAATTTCTTGGTAAAAAAAAATTACAAGCGAGTTTCCACGCATTCCTATTCTCCCATTCAACCCCATTTTGTCATACATTTTTCTAAAATCTCTTTCAACATCCCGACCATGTAAAACGGAAGATTCACCAAATGAAAGCGTTTTCCCTCTGCCGTGGAGACTTCATCCACGGAGTAACTACCGGACCAAACACGAACTGCCACATCGTGGGGCGTCTCGTTCATAAACTGATGCAACGATTTCAAGTGAGCGTTATGCCCGCTCTTCACTTCTATGGGAATCACCATGCCATCATACAGGTAAACAAAATCAACCTCTGACGAGCTTCCTCGTTTAGCCCGTACCCAGAAATGACGTTTCTGTCCTACATCATTAGAAAGAGTTTTCAACTCCTGCGCCACGATCTGTTCGGCAGCCATACCACGCCACACGTCATTCAAGTCTTTGCTCAGAAGATATTCTCGCTGGATTCCTGCCGCATAATTCACCAACCCCGCATCAAGCCATATCAGCTTAGGAGCCTTTTTCAAGTCGGAAACGAGAGGTAGCGTGGTTCCGGTAGTCGGGTAAACCAATTCGAGCAACAAAGCCTTCTCAAGCGTTCGGAAAGCCTCGCCTGTTTCTCTAGCTTTATAAGCAGAAGCAGCAAAACCCCCCAATGTGATACTTTGTCCCGCAAAAGCCCATCCCTCCTCCAAAATATAACGAATGACTGACGTCTGAGAATTATTTCGTGCGTATTTTTCCACGTCGTTACGATAAGCGACAAGCAATTGGTTGTAAACCGCAGATAGACTTACCACATCTTTTTTGGCCACGTAACGAGCCACGACCTCTGGCATTCCACCGATAAGAGCATACGTGTTGAAGAGACGAGCAAGCTGATCGTGGAAAGCGTTAGGAAGTTTCATCTCTTGCAACCAAGGCACGAAACGTTCTTCTCCCACGGCATTCAAAAATTCAATGAACGAGCAAGGATGCAACGCCATGTACTCCACCCTACCCACGGGTAAAGAGATGTGACGATCAAGCATTGTTTCAAGTAGCGACCCGGCAGCGATCACGTGTATTTCAGGCATTTCCTCGTAAAAATAACGAAGCATGGAAACTGCATGCGGAGAGGCTTGCACTTCATCTATAAATATCAGGGTACGTCCCGGGGAACGCTGCACGTTACAATAGAGAAATAACATCGGCAAGAGCTGTTTCACATCATCCGTCGATTCAAACAATTGTCTGGCCTCTTGTTTCTCCATGTTCAATGGCAAGTAGTTTTCAAACTCACGACTGAATTGCCCGACAATAGTAGTCTTCCCAACTTGTCTTGCACCCCTCAATATCAGCGGTTTACGATATGGATTATCCGCCCATTGCCGCAAATCTTTCAAAATCGATCGTTCAAACATTTTGTTATCTATTTATGATTCAAACACAAATATAGTAATTTGTTTCATTGCAGGGGTATATTTTCATGAATTTCGCTTCATTGCAGGGGTATATTATGACATTTTTTGTTCCATTGCAGGGGATAACAACGATAATCCCATCCCACAAGTCAAGTTTGCAACCCACAAGCAACCCAAATATCCCTCCCCTCTCTTTAATTCTCTTTATCTTTGAAAAAAATACACAACAAGTCATGAAAAGAATCATCTATATCATTTTTTGCACGTTCCTCATCTCATGCGGGCAGTACAATGCCGAACTGGAAAACGCCTTGAAACTCGCAGGAGAAAATCGAGGTGAACTAGAAAAAGTGCTCTACCACTATTCTCAAAATCCTTCTGACAGTCTCAAATTGCAGGCAGCGACTTTCCTTATCGAGAATATGCCGGAACACTACACGCTGGAAGGTTCGTTAATAAACGCTTGCCGGGAAAGGATCGATGCCGACACGACGGCATCTTATTTTACCAAGAAAACCCTGGACATATCTCTTTCTCACATAGATCAATTCCGCCATACTGCCAACAAAAAGGAAGACGTGCAAAACATCAAGGCAGAGTTTCTTATCCGACATATCGACCGCTCGTTTGAAAATCTAAATTCGTATTCTTGGCTGGAAGACATCCCGTTTGATCTATTCCTCGAATACATCCTCCCGTACCGTTTCGCAAACGAACGACCGGATTTATGGATAGACTCCCTACATCTCTCGCCAAAGGCCCTACAAGAATTATTATTCAGTGATGATGTCAAGTACACAATAACAAAAATGGAATATGCCCTAAAGTTTTCCGAAGCGACAACTTCTTTCCAATCGCATTTTATTCAAGAATTACTCCGTCAAGATATTTACAGAGATTGTCAACATATTACCACTCAAAGAAATTTCAAATCAAGAGCATCTTGTTTGCCCGTTGCCATCGACTTTATCCCACATTACGCGAATCGTAACGGTTATCATTACTGGAATAAAATCATATCCCCGGAATCAAAGAATTCAGAAATCAGCGGAGCCCTCGAACGCAAAACAGCTAAAGTATATCGAAAAACATATTCTCGTCATCCACTAATCAAGAGCAAGACCACAGAATATATTCCCGAATTCTTCAAAAATCCGTTTCTCTTGGATGTTAGCAACGAGTACCTCCAAACGACCGATGTCTCCATCCATGTTCCCAAGTATTTAAAAAATTCTTCCGACTACGCTTACCTATGTGTTTTCAATAACTTAAAATGGACCCCTATCGCTATCGGGTACATAGCACATGCCTCTGTCAAATTCAATGACATGGGTAAAAATCTAGTATACCTACCCGCTTATTACCATGATAAAAAACTCACCCCTTTCAACTATCCGTTTATCCTCTCCTTAAAAGGTGAAGTAAAACATCTTGTTCCGGACACCAATAACCGACAAAAATTGATACTAACAAGAAAATATCCCTCGAACAGAAATTTATACAATCACAATATAATGCTCTCTAATCTTATACTTGAAGCCTCCAATCAACCCTCTTTCCAGCACCCGGACACCATTCTCCGTTCTGTCTCTCAGACACCAACCTATTGTGAAGAAAAAATAAATACAAGCAAGAAATATCGCTACTGGCGAATCTCTCATCCACATCCGCTCTCGTTTGCAGAACTATACTTTTTTGACTCCCAAGGAAAACTCATACAAGGACAATCAGACTCTATATTTCAAGCAGTATTTGACGGTGACCCCCTTAGCAATATATATCAAGGCAAAGAATCATTCCGTGTCGATTTTAGCAAACCTGTCAATCTATCCAAAATTATCTGCCTTCCGAGAAGTGACGGTAACGGAATATACCCTGATAACGAGTATGAACTCTTCTATCACGATTTGAAAGGCTGGAAATCTCTCGGGCGACAAACCGCCACGGGATTTGAAATCGAATACGACAATGTCCCCCAAGGAGCGTTATACTGGCTACATAATCATACCACGGGAATAGAGGAAAGGATATTTACCGTCACGAATGGAATTATACGTTTTTGGTAACAAAAAAAAGCTAAGCATTTAGATTATCAGGAACTTCGCTTTTATTTGCTTGTATTTTCCCTACACGTGCAAAAAAATATAGCAGTAATTCATTATTTTCTTTGGCTGAACATGGTAAATACACTACCTTTGAAAATAAATAAAGCCTGTTAAATAAAAAGCAATGGAACAAAGTGTTTGGCACGAGATAGAACAGTTATATCAAAAGTTCCAGAAACTTAGAATCAATGAAGCAGTGGACTATGATAAGTACTACCTGTATTCTCTTATCACCCATTCCACAGCTATTGAAGGCTCAACGCTTACGGAGCTTGATACGCAACTTCTTTTTGACGAGGGAGTAACAGCAAAAGGGAAACCACTTGTACATCATCTGATGAATGACGACTTGAAACAAGCGTATGAACTTGCCAAAGCAGAAACCATCAGCCTTGTACCTGTAACTCCTGCTTTTCTGCAAAGGTTGAATGCAACGCTGATGCGTACCACAGGTAGTGTACACAGTGTAACGGGCGGTTCTTTCGATTCTTCGAAAGGTGAATTTCGCTTGTGTGGTGTTACGGCGGGTGTTGGCGAACATTCTTATATGAACTATCTGAAAGTTCCTGCCAAAATAGATGAATTTTGTGCCATATTGCAAGCGAAGCAAAAGACAACGGGAACATTTCGGGAACAATATGAATTAAGCTTCAATGTCCACCTTAATTTAGTAACTATTCATCCGTGGATAGATGGCAACGGAAGAACTGCCCGATTGCTGATGAACTATATTCAGTTCTGTTATCACCTTTTCCCGACCAAGATATTCAAAGAGGATAGGGAAGAATATATTCTTTCCTTGCGCCAATGTCAGAACGAAGAGACCAATCACCCTTTCTTGGACTTTATGGCTTGGCAGTTAAAGAAATCACTTGCTTTGGAGATTGAGCAATTCAATGCTTCACGAAAGAAAGGGTTTAACTTTATGTTTTAAATCTTCAAAATATCTCTATAAATAGGGACATTTATTGAATAACAAAAGGGCGACTTGGATAACCGGGAACAAATCAAAGCCAGACGGGAAGTCATAATGTGGTGGAAGGCTTACAAAATTATCATTCTAAAGGATGCCAACTTTCAGCCAGATCAAGGTATTTATCCATATATACATTAATCGAATACACGAAAAGAACACTTTTCCCTACACGAATACATCGGAAAGGGGGATAGTAGATAGGAATGTTCATCGTGTATTTTTGACATGCAATTTTCGCTTTTTTGAATATATCTACAGCTTGTTGCTCTGTAGAAAATCCTATTTCAATTATGCCAAATCCTTCACACCATTCTTCAGGATTTTCATATATTTTACCACCTAAAAGTTCTACAATAAAGCTGTTACCTTGTGTGAAATCAATATTTCCGATCTGCAATTTTTTCTTGATTTTCTTTATTGAACTAGTGATCGTTTCTCGGCTTTTTTTATTATCATACAAACCTTTTGATTTCAAATACACTTCTAACTCTCGCGCATACGATTTGCTCTGTGATTTTTCGACTGAATATATTTCTGTTATACATCTCTTTTCTTGAGCCGAAGAGATAAGACTAGTTAAAAATAGACTTATGAACAAGACTAATAATTTATAAATATTTTTCTCCATATTATCTTTACATTTTATATTAAATTTCTCCCTTTAGTTTCTTACTTCAACATATCCATTCCCCTTGCATCCACGTCTATCCCCTTTTTTCTCAAAGAAGCCACTAATTCCGGTAACTGCTTGCGTTTAACTCGATTTATGTAATAGCGATAAGCCCGTTTTTTCTTATCGGCTATTATTCGCATGTAAGGTACCGCATACCCACCAAGATAAACGACACTAATTTTCACAATATCCTTGAAATATACCTTTTTCGTCCAAAATGGAAAAATTGCATTTCTCACGACCAATGTATCATCAAGTTCTATAACATAAAACTCTGAAAATAGTAACAGACAAACCGGGAAAGCATACAAAACAAGTAACATCCCCATAATCTTTAAACATGAAAAATCAATTTCAACTCTAACCAATAGGACAACAAATACTGATCCCAAAATATAGGATACAAAAAAGGAATGTACACTATCTCCTGACCAAAAAGAACCTCGATATATTTTCATTATCTATAAATTCATTTTCAAATCTTATTGACTCATTCTGCTTTCTAAAAATATTCCATTCCCTCTACATCAACCTGCATCCCTTTCGCTCTTAAAAGGTCTATCACCACGGGAAAATCTTTTAGTCGAACACGATCCAGATAATAACGCCAAGCAAGTTTCCTCGTACCTCTCATGATTTGCATGTAAGGTATCGTATAACCACTAAGATAAATAATTTTTATTTTTATCGGATCTTGATAAAAAAACTTTTTCCTCCAAAACGGACAAATGGCATTTTTTAGGATTAAAGCGTCATTCGAGAATATAATATAAAATTCTGATAAGAATACTATGCCATAAAATAACAAGTTCGGTAAAAGTATTATCAATCCATACCATGAGAATAATTTCGTAAAATCAACATTATTCATTACAATCAAAACACATAATACATTCGCTACCGTCCATGGTATAAATATTGATTGTACCCATCGACCCGACCAAAAAGAATTACGGAATGTTTTCATAAAATATAATATTCATTATCAATTCTCTAATGCTCTTACCTGTTAAAAATTCACATTTTCTAATTCAATCTTATACATTAATTCCAATTTACAAGATTCTCATTATCAACAATAACACCTTTTGACTTAATAGCCTCAACTAATTTGTCATATTCTTTTGGAGCTACTAAATCTATAATATATTTCCACGCATGTTTTCTATTTTTCTTCGTAATAACTTGAATATAGGGAGGGGTCATTCCTCCAGGACGTTTGATATTTACTTTTTCTACATTCTTATAAAAATGTTTTTCATACAAAAATGGACAAATTCCATTCTTTATAACAAAAAAATTATCTTCCAATACTATATAAAATAATTGAAAAATAAGAGCGATTAAAAATATTAATACTACTAAAAGTAAATAACACCATGCTACTGAATTAAGATTATAATCGTAAAAAATAAAAAACAACAATAAGGGTATTAAAAACGGCATGAACATATGTTTAAATGTTGTTGTTTTCCCAAAAGAACGACGGAAGGCTTTCATTTGTTATTGTTTCTTACAAAATTATCTATAGTTCTTGTTCTCTACTATGTTTCATTTAAAACATTCCATCCCCTTTACATAAACTTCAATCCCCTTCTCCCTCAAAAAATCTATTATCTCTGGAAAATCTTTAAGACGAACACGATCCAGATAATAACGCCCCGATCGTTGTGCCTTGGTGGTAGCTATTTTCATGAAAGGAATTGAAGGACCACCTCCATAGTAAATTATCTTTACTTTCACCATGTCATTATAATACACTTTCTTCTTCCAAAACGGACAAATCGCATTCTTTAAGATCAACGCATCATCTGACAAGATAACATAAAACTCCGACACGAAGAAATAAGCCAAAATGACTAAAGTTGGAATACCCCCAAATATCAATCCATAAAAAGAAAGTACTCTCGAAATATCTATTCTATCTTTAACTGATAAATAACTGAATACAAACGCTACTATCCATGGTATTATCATTGAATTTACACAGGATGCTGCCCAAAAAGAACGACGATATTTTTTCATTAACTTTAATATTTTACATTATTCCAAGTAGCCTAATATAAAAAAATATCAAGCTACTCAGAATAATGCTATTAACAAAAACGTTAGTTCACAACAAAATTAAGCAAATAATGTCATATTCGGCGATATGTATACATAAACATTATGGCCATCTTCTAAAGGAACTTGGATTAACATAGATTGTCCTGCCAAATTTATCATCGTAGAAACAATACCAACAACACATCCAGCAATACCGACCACTCCAGCAACAGGGAAGAATCCAGCTGAAGCAAAAAGATAACTAGCAGCACTGAGAGCCGTAGAAGCAGCTCCCAAAATATCATTTCCCGTAATATCACCATCTGTAAAAGCAATATATGTTTGATATCCACTAAGTGTCAAGCCCAAATATCCCACAGAATTACCAAATAGCATAAGTTGATCCCGCGTCATTTTATTCAAAAAATTGAAACATGACATGACCATATCAACGGTCTAATCTTCCACTGTCCATAAATATATCGGAATACTATTCAAGTAAAACTTTGGCAGCCTTCTTTATTTTCCTTATTCGAGAAGAGTTAATTTTTACTGGTTTGTCAATAATTATTCTCGCATAACGTTTAGCTTCTGTAAAATCTTTGATTCGTAAGTGCAAATTCATTAATTCGTACAATGGGACAAAACGGACCGGACACATCGCAGCAGCAAGCAATAAACATTCTTTCGCTTCCGAATACATTCCTAGTTGAATATAATCTTTTGCCAATATCTGTTGTACATCCTCATCATTAAAACGAGAAGCACATTCTTTCAATATTTTAAGGCTTTCACTATACCGTTTCACTTGATACAATTCTGCTCCATAATTATACAAAAACAACCCGTCTCGTCTCATCCAATCATATATTTCCTTATAGGAAGGTAACATCTCCTCCGATCTTCCCTCCAAAGAAAAACGAGCGGCTTTACACCATTCGTACTCAGAACGCCCGTAGCAATAAACAATTCTCGAAAATAAAAGAGAAAACACAACAAGCCCAACTGCCACTCCTTTCACACAAATTCTTTTCTTTACCTTCCATACTGAGAAATAACACGAATTTACAATAGCTACGCTGAATACAAAAATCAATACAATCGAGGGATAGTTCAACGGGTACGAAAAACAAGCGGCTAACATAACAGCCAAGATACAACCAAACACAGGAAATAGAAAAACTTTATCTCGATTTGCTTTGCAAACCTTCACCAAATGAACAAGAATCATCACCACCATACTAAAACCTATAATTCCGTATTCCACGAGTACCTTCAAGTATTCATTAAAAGGATTGTTCACGTTATCTGCCAACATCATAAACATACTATCGGGATGCCATTGAAAAAAATCCGCCTGATAAAGCATGTATTCTGCTTGAAATTTTCCACTACCAATCCCGAAAAACCAATGATCACCAAACATATCTAATGAACACAACCAAATTAACATCCTTCCATCTGCCGAATCCTTTTTCCAAAAATATAACCCGACAAACAAAAACAAGACTATTCCAAGAAATAAAAATTTATTCACAAAACGGTGCCTTGGCGGAAAAGATATATTCTGGCAAACATATAAAATACAAAGAACAATCATTATCAATATTCCTGTTCGCGAATTAGATAATAATATGACCCAAATTGCAAGTAAACTTGTAACAATTCCCCACATCTTGTACCTCATCTTTCCCTCTCGAGTAAAATACAACGAGCAAGGCAAAAGTCCAGATAAAAAAATAGCAAGGCCCGCCGGATTCTCAAAACTACCCGTGACTGGAACTGACGTATAATAAGCTTGAACTAGTTCAAAATATTGAAGTAATCCCCAAGTCCCCATAACCATTCCTGCCATTGAACCAATAAAATAATATTGTCTCAACTCATTTTCTCCAAACTCCTGTTGACTAACGATGAAAAACAATAATAGAAAAGAAATATATCCTATCCAATCATGCCACGCTAGTGCAGAATAAAAAAATTGATACATTAACCAAAAAATAGAATACAGGAAAACCCATAAGAACAACGGAGTTATTTTTATTACTTTTACCATTCTTACAAAAGCTAACGCATACAGAATTGTTATTATAGCAACACCTAACATCCCTGTAGTAACATGACGACTAACAAAGCAATCGGGGATAAAAAAACATCCGACAAAAAAAATTAAGATCAACAATATATTCTTTAACATGCCACTTTTCATAAGTCTATTTGCATACATCTTTATTTTCCCTGCTTTTACATGTGAGAAATAAATTATAATATGCTATTGTCCCTATATAATTCAAATAAAAAGAAAGAGATAAAACAAATGCCATTTGCCATAGATATTCCCAAGGAATACATAATAATCCAAGACCTAGCATTAACACTAGAAATAAAAACAATCCATACTTTTTTAACAAATCCAAAAACTTTCTTTTTGGAATAAATCCAAATCTAAAACACGTAGTAAGACCTGTTTGTTTCTTGTACAACAATCTTAAAAAATGATAGACGAAGAAAATCACGACAGTTAAAATTGCCCCATATAAACCAATATAATATAAAGGAACTTGTTTCCAAGTTCCTAATAAAAACAATATAATTGAACTAATGATTCCTTTTCTCAAAAATAAACAATATGCTCGAATATTTTTCATGGCTATCAATTCCAAAACGTCCAATCTATCCCAATTCCTTCACAAACTGATCCCCAAATAGCACCTCTAGTTCCATTTGCAATAGCACCTGTTATAGCAACTGTCACAGTCCCTGCTCCAGGAACGATGGAGCCTGCCGCTCCTCCAAAAAAGAAACCTTCAACAATTCCCGCTACAGCTCCAGCAAAATCAGCCTCTAATACTTTCATCGCTTTAGGCATAAAAACTCGCTCAAACCAACTTAACCAATCATTACTTCCAGATTCTCCTGATCTAGTTTTTATTAGAACTGGAGAATTATCATCAGATGATAACATTTGTTCTATCCAAAAAATAGAACTATGTTTTGCCACTGCGGTCGCAACAAGAACTTGAGCTTTTTCAAGTTCGGACATCTTTGATTTTTCAACCTCTCTTTCTATTTTATTTATTTCAAATACTAATGCCTGGGGAGATGAAATTATTTTTCCCCCACGTAAAACTTTTCGGACCTTATCACAATATTCTTGTTGTATTATACTTTCAAAGTTAACATTGCCTGATCTCGAAATTGCACCAATTTCCAGTCTTTTTAAAAAAGATTTCGAATCATCTCTCGAAACATTAATACCTCTTGGAAGTTTTTTTTCAGAAAAGAAATTAATCATCAATTCATTTAACACTTCTTGTTGATTAGCATTAGACCTCGTCACAGATAGTTTGCAATAGTTTTCAAAAACATATTTTAAACCTTCATTGTGATATTCCCCTACTTCTTCATAAGGATTTTTAAAAATAGGAGAATAATTTATATCCTCTAATGTAATTAATTGAGATGGAGCTACAACTTCTTCTACATCTACTACATTATTACAACAAATCCCGATAAATATAATTCCTAATGTAAAAATAAATTTCAACTGTTTCATTTTATTTACGATTTAATTTTTATTAATATTTTATACTAATCTACCTTTAACTCTAATAATTATAACCTCCTTTCTTATTTGACAATTTATATTTCTAACTTTATTAATGATATTCCCGAACCTTGAGTAATCCCGTACAACATCCCCTCTTCCCGATCATAACTAATCCCCGTCAAGGCATCACCAAAATAAAGTGTCCGGATCAGGTTCCCTTCCCAATCGTACACGAGCAGGCAGTTAGATTCAAAAGCCCTGCCCCGATCCATCTTGTAGGTTTTCCCGGAATAAAGGGCATACACCTTATCTTCTGTTACCGCAACATCCAGAAAACCGAAACGGTTCCCCTGGCAATAAGTCACTCGTGAAGAAGGGATTTCCGATACCTCGACTTCCGGGTAATGTAATCGAACCAATCGTACCCGCTCGATAGAATCTGCCGTCACCCGGCAAAAATCAATCACCCCGCTATACATATCGGCACAAACAAACGCTCCTCCATCCGGACGAACACGCAACACGTTGCTAGCGTAAAGCATCGCTTTTGTCTTTTCCTGCAAGCCGGGATAAACGGGATGATCCGGGTAAGAAAGAGAATAACGTGCCGACTGATCCGGTAAAGAATATAGCAAGTAGCGTCCCTTTTCATACAAGCCCGTGGCGATCACTCGATCCCCGACCTGTGCCGCAATCAAATGTTGTTCACCCGGGGGAAGCTGGACTACGGTCTCCGAGTTGCCAGAACGAGCGAGAGACGAGATCGACTTCACAATCAGCTCTCCCTTCCTGAAATCCAAGGCCGTCACGTTCTTCCCGTCAAACGAATTGAACGAGCTCAAACTCCGGAAACGATCATTTAAAGATTCACCTCGACCGGCCAAATCCAACGTACCCGGACCATCCAAATCAATGGTCTTGATCTCTCCGTATTCGCCTCCCGTTTCCACTACAATCCGATCTCCCTGTTTCACGAACCCGTTTACCTCATGTATCCCCCAACGTGACATGTCGACCAAACGAGTGGTAATTACCCGTTCACTTTTTATAACTTTCAAACTATCACTCTCCATGCCATGCTCCGTGCATCCTAGAGAGAGACTTCCTAACAAACAATATAATACCAAATGTTTCATTCGTCCTTCATTGATATTCCTCTAACACTAATCCCATTCTCAAAACAATATCCTCCCGCCTGAGTACAATATTTGAAGCCGCCCCCGGATTCCGGGGATCCCAAAGCTTCAATATTTTCTAGGGTTAACATGGAATCGTTATTACTATTCCCTTGGAAACTCAAATCCAAGTTCAACATGACCGCACAGGCCATGAACATTAAAATTATTAACACATACCACTTTTCCTTCATAATCGTAAATTTTTGTGATAAAAATAAGCCTTCAAAACTTAATTTTCGAAGAAAACGGTTGCACGTGGGTTGCAAAATCAATATCTTTGACAAAACGGAAAGAATACTGAAAATGGATCGAGGTTGGAGATATTACTGGTTTATTGCCATTCTTGCCGGTATAATTATTCTATTTAATCAATTAATTTACATAGAACAATTATACCGACATGAAAAAACAACATACGTAACCCAACAAAATGAATGGATCACCAACGCAATTTATGATTTTAACATGAAAATGGCAGATCCGAAACAAACCGTCAGTTTCAATCCCAAAAATAACCGATTAATCTATGTCATAAACAATCAGATTCTCCGTTTCCAATTAAAAAAAGAAGATAATCTCAGTCTAGTAGGAAACCAAACTTATTACGACATACAGGATACCTCCCGTTGGACCTTGCAACACTTTCACTCCTACTTGCAAGCAAAACGAGATACCCATGTCATCAAAAATTTTGCCATTCATTTTGCCATCGAGGATAGTATCCATCAAATCAAAGATTCCTATCCACCCCATCGAAACTCTTCCCAAGAGTGTGAATTAAAGATTCCGTTAGGTTTTCTTGCCAAGGACACGTTATACGCCTCCTATAATTACCCTCTCACACTATTTTTAGACTTGGCTTCCGGACATATTTCATTAGTTTTTTTCATTTCCCTGCTACTTATTTTCTGTGTTATTTCACTTTTTCACACGCTTCATTGGGAGAAAAGAGCCGGGAAATACCGAGAGATTTTCGTGCATAATATCGTACATGACTTGAAACGCCCCATTGAAACCGAACTTAAACTTCACTACATACTTTACAAAACTCTTCCTCCCGAACAAAAAATCTTACTGGAAAAGAGTACAACCGAATTGAATAACGTATTACAATCCATCAGCCGGATATTACTTCAATCCACGGATGCCCACGGTTTGCGCTTGAAAATTAAAGATTTTAACCTGTATGAAATGTTGGATAAACTAAGTTGTCCGGACTCATGGAATATAGTAAAAGAGAAACAGGCCGATATTCAACTCCAATACCTTTCCGATCGACACGTGATAACCGGTGACCCTAATTTTTTACAACCGGTATTCCTAAATTTAATCGATAACGCTTTAAAATATGCCGGAGAAAAAGTACATATCCGAATCACGTGTAAAGACATCAACCCAAACGCTATTCGCATCGAGGTGAAAGACAACGGCACGGGTATCACCCCCGAAGCCTTGAAACATATCTTCAAGCGCTACCACAGGGGTGATCACCAAAACGACATGAAGATTAATGGCCACGGGCAAGGTCTGTATTTCGCACGCATGGTTGTTCGGGCACACGGGGGATCGATTACAGCGGAAAGCGTGGTAGGAACAGGCACAACCTTTACCGTGATATTACCTATAAAATAAAACAACAAGATGGGAAACAAGATGAGGATTCTTTATGCAGAAGACTATGAACTCGAAGCTGAATTAACAAAAATCATCCTAGAAGAAAACGAATTCATAGTCGACATCGCGGTTACCGGGGAAGAAGCCTGGAACGCTTATAACCGTCAAAAGCCGGATATTTTATTACTCGACCTCAATATGCCCCTAAAAGACGGGATCGAAGTAACCCGATTGATCCGGAAGAAAGACCCGCTAACACGTATTATCATCTATACTTCCCACGGAGAACCGGAAAAAGAAATCGCCGCACTGGATGCCGGGGCAGATGAATTCATTCCCAAAAACCGTACTCCGGATGTTTTGATCGCCCATTTGAAAGCCCTTCGCCAAAAAATGATTACATGCTTAAACGTCCCACACGTGTATGAACTCTCTCCCATCACAACATTTAATGCTGTTGCACGCACGGTAACCATTCAAGGAGAAGCAACCCTGCTAAGCTCCAGCGAAGCACGCCTTTTACAATTACTATGCGTCAAAAGCAATCAAATTGCCAACATGGATTACCTCGTGAAGGGAATTTGGAAAGATGCCACCATTGGCAAAAGAAAGAGGATAAAAGAATACGTATGTCGAATCAGACAACCATTAAAAAAGGATCCGTCCATCAAGATCGAGTACATCGGAAATGATTACGAAGAAGGATATATGCTAATTACCGCCCCTTCACCAAGCTAAACCTACCTTCACCGATCACTCGACCATAATAATCCATATAGCAAATATACAACACGATTCTCCCATCATACAAACGTAATCGTATGAAAAACCAATTTTATCAAAGATAAATGCAAGATGAATGCAGGATGAATGCTTCGTGGTCTAAATAAACTATCAATAGATTATCAAGAAAATAATTAGGACGACTTTTTAAAAATCGAGAATAAAAATAAATAGACTCTCGCAAGAATAATTCCAACGTCCTATGTAAGCTATATCATTTTTTATACTTTTGTCGATATTATCACCATAAAAATAAAGAAATGAGAAAAATCTTGTATGTATTATGCCTACTTACGACTCTTGTAGCGTGTAGTGATGACGATGACAAAATTATTACCGATTATGACAAGCCGTACTCGAAGTTGCCAACTTCCGAATTAAGAACTTTGATCGAAGACAATATTAATTCATGTATAACCTTGGTAGAGGAATTCGCCGAGATGGAAGAAAATAATTCGATATTAGATATCATGAATTATTATGGTATAAACTTCTATTTCGATATTTCCGATTTTATGAACTCTCGTAGTTCAGACCAAAGCAAAGAGAACACGTTTACCGGAATGAAATTAGTTTGGAACAAAAACAAACAGGATTTCGACACCACGATCAATGCAGCCGGATTCATGGAAGCCTTTTTTCCCTCTTCCAAGACGGATCAGTCCAATAATGATCTTCATTTCATTGCAACGATTGATTACAGTACCGGGGTTTACCTTAAAATAGAAGTTTCCAATGGCAAAGAAGTTCTATTACACAAGGCACAACAATACAACAAAGAAACCTCCGAAGCCATACAAACAGTAAAATGCCCCCCTTACAGTGCAACGATCAAAATGGAGATAAATGATGATGACATTATCTCCCGCTTTATCATGAGGAGAATGCCCAAAGAGGTCACACTACAGAAAGAAGGAGGAGACCATTATTATATTTCACTAAACGAGGAAAATGGTAATTTACATTGGGTGACAGATTTCAACAACATCCGGGTTCGCACAACGATTGGACAATACAAGAATATCCAACCGTTAATAGAGGAAATACACTACACTAACGAAGGACGTTATAACGAATTGGCTACAGAACTTATCCAAAAAAATATGCGAGAAAGCGTTATTGTTTTCACGGATAAAGACGAGAAAATCGGTGAATGGGAATTCGTAAATTTAATGCGAAACGAAGAAAATCCTTTCCCTCTTTGCAAATGCACATTCCAAGACGGAACAGAATTACCTTTCACGCTATATATGTTGCTTTACCTTAAGTAAAGATTTCTTGGAACTGCCTAACAAATCTTATCCAGTATCTATAAGCTACCCCCTCCAGCCCCTCGGGGAAAAGCTGATTACCAGGCGATTCCCCGAGAGACTGGAGAGAGCAGTTGTTTCAAAATAAACTTAGAATTCTGCTCCAATTTCTGTTTAATGAATCCCCGTACGTCCCAATTTCTCGTTTAATTTACGACGAATGACATTGATGGCATTTTTGCGCTTGAGAAGTTCTATGATTTGAGAAGGATCTTTACTATTCTGTGATTCAAGGATGCGATTATCTATATCCCGGGAAAGCATTTCTACTCTTCGCATCTTGTAATTGTCTAGTATTTTAGGTAAAAGTTCTCCGAGTTTCATTTGTTCCGTCTCGACAAAACTATCCATCTTATACCAAATCTTACTTAACTCGTAAGGTTCGCTCAGGATATTGGCAGCCATAGTACTGACTTTTATATCCGGGTAAGAAATAAAATAACGGGCCGGGATAAATGACGGCGATTCATATTGACGCTGATATTCCTGTTGCATCGTACGGAACACGGGATTCAATAATTCCAAATCATCCTCAGCCAGCTCCCGAATAATGAATTCCCCGACACTCACGCTACGCATATACCCGTTACGCTCCTCCTCGTACAACTCACTATCCCCAAATAAAAGGAGATAACGAATCAGCACGCTCTCCTCGATGTCACAAGGCGTTGCTCCCCTTGTAGGGCTTGTCACTTGCAATTCAGGCGTTGTAGCAGGAACTTTAGAAGGTTGTTCTTCGTTTTTCAAGCGAACCTTGGCAATTTCGGTATATAAAACCCGTTCCTCGACATCCAACTGGTGAGCAGTTTCTCGCACATAGACTGAACGCACTATGTTATCCGGAATTTTGGCAATACTTCGCACGATGTCCGTGATCAGGCGAGCCCGTTCAACCGGATCATCCCCTGCCGTACCTAATAACAATTTTGTCTTGAAATTTATAAAATCCGTCTCGTTATTCGCAATAAAGTCCGCCAAATCTTGCGGCGTGTGACTTCGAGCAAAAGAATCCGGATCCTCCCCATCCGGCAGTAAAAGCACTCTCACGTTCAGTCCCTCTTCCAGCACGAGATCGATTCCCCGCAAAGAAGCCTTGATCCCGGCAGCATCCCCGTCATAAATGATCGTCACGTTCGGGGTCAGCCGACGAATCAACCGGATCTGTTCGATCGTCAAAGAGGTTCCCGAAGAAGCCACCACATTCTCAATTCCTTTCGCATGAAAAGAGATCACGTCCGTGTAGCCTTCCACCAAAATACAACGATCCTGCTGCACGATAGATTTTTTGGCAAGAAAAATCCCGTAAAGGGTCTTACTTTTATGATATATCTCGGACTCCGGGGAATTCAGGTATTTTGAAATCTTTTTATCAGTCGTCATCGTTCGTCCCCCGAAGGCAATCACCTTACCCGCCAGATCAAACACGGGAAACATCACGCGGGCTCGGAATCGATCGAAAAGTCCTTTCTCGTTCTCGATGGTCAATCCTGTTTTCACGAGGAACTCTTTCTTGTAGCCCTTTTCCTGAGCCGCTTTCGTGAAGGCTCCCCAACCTTCCGGATTATACCCCAAACCGAATTTACGAATCATCTCGTCACTGATACCTCGTTGGCGCAAGTAACCCAATCCCACGGAACGCCCCTCGTCCGTGTTCCACAGTTGATATTGGAAATATTCATTCGCATACGAAGAGACAATCAACATACTCTCCCGTTCCGTCTTCTCTTTCCTCTGTTCCTCTGTTAATTCTTTTTCTTCAACCGGGATATGATATTTTTCGGCCAGATATTTCAATGCCTCCACGTAAGACATCTGCTCGTGTTCCATGATAAAATTCACGGCATTTCCCCCTTTCCCGCAACCGAAACATTTATATATGCCTTTTGCCGGGGAAACGGTGAACGAACCTGTCTTCTCGTTATGAAACGGACACAACCCAAGATAGTTCACTCCTCGCTTTTTTAAACTCACAAAATCGGAAACCACCTCGTATATATCCGCCGCATCAAAAATTTTCTGTATGGTAGCCTGATCAATCATGACACAAAGATAGAATAATGGAATTGAAAATGGAGAATTGAAAATTGAAAATGATGTAATAAGATTAAAATCATTGAAAAGTTGCGCCCGACAAGAGTTTTAACAATACTTTAACACATGTGCTGTATTAGCGGAACAATATTTGTATACTTTTGCACGTGGAAACGTTTTAAATACGTTTCGTTTCCAAGTACAAACACTAAGACATCAGCTATGGAAGAAAACATAAAACAAAAAAGGGAACTTATAGCCGCTATCTCGGATCTTTTTTTGAGATTCGGACTGAGAAGTACCTCCATGGATGATATAGCGAATCACTTGAAAATTTCGAAGAAAACACTCTACCAACAGTTTGCCAATAAAGACGACGTGGTGGAGCAAGTGATGTTGTACAGGAGAGATGAAAAAATAAAAAACACGGATGTTAATCAACTAGCCAAGAAAAATCCGATCGTGGTCATGAGCGAAATTCGGGATTTTATGGTGAGTGATTTGGGTAGCCGCTTACCTGCCAATCATTTTGATTTAAGGAAATATCACCCGGCCGTGTACGAAAGAGTAGCCAAGCAAGAAGAGGAGTCAACGAAGAAGTTTCTCGTGGCATTACTGGATAACGGTATAAAACAAGAACTCTTCCGGAAGGATATTGACAAAGAATTACAATTGTACCTGTTAGGCAAACAATTGCACTTTCTAAAAGATCCTGAAATCACCAGTAAGCTTGAATACCCGATTTCGGTAATTATTTCAACGATCTTTATCAATTTTATTTACGCTATATCCACAGAAAAAGGCCTAAAAGAATTCGAACGCTTAAAGAACACGGCAAAACGACCAGAAGACGGATGATTGAATTTTTTGGTACGAGTTTTGTAACGAGAGAAAAAACATTTGAAATTTCCCGGAAAAAAATAAATAATTAAATCTATAATCTATGAAACAAGGAACGACTCTTTTCCTCCTAATATTTTTCGTGCCATGGATGCTCCACGCACAGGAAGCGCCGCAAACGATATCGCTGCAACAAGCAGTGGAGTTTGCCATCAAGCACAACAAGGAACTGCAATCTTCGCAGATGAATATTGATTTGTATCGCCAGAAAGTACGTGAATCCGTGTCACAAGGGTTACCACAAGTCAATGGTACTGTAACGTATTCCACTAATTTCAACTACAAGATGGATTTCGGCGGTCAAGCGATAAAAATGAAAGACCAATCCAACCTAACAGTAGGTTTACAACAATTATTATTCAGCGGCCAATGGATTCTAGGAATGCAAACCAGTAAAATCGCTGTACGCCTAACCGAGCAAGAAGTTGAAACCACGGAGCTGGACATCATTGAGAATATTTATAATTCATATTACACGGTGTTAGTATCCGAGAGAATGCTCGACATTTTGCGTCAGAACCTAGAGAATATGAATGAAATTTACAAGCACACCGATAACATGTACAAGGCCGGAACAGTTGAAGTAACGGACGTGGACCAAATCCGCATTAACGTGGGACAACTGAAAAACAGCTTATTATCTATGGAAAGAACGGTTGCCGTAAATTATAATTTATTACGCCTCCAACTGGGATTGGAAGCAGGAACCCCGATCAAACTAACGGACGCTCTGAACGTATTCTTGGAAAACGACAAATCCGCTCGTTTATATGTTGAGAAATTCGACATTAATAATAACTTGAGTTATCAGTTAATTACCACGCAAACCGAGTTGAATAAAAAGATGTTAGGGCTGGAAAAATGGAGTTACGCTCCCACGATCTCCGGTAATTACAACTTCAACTACAAGATTTTGAAACCGGCACTGGATATGAGCCCGAAACACACGGCGGGACTCACGATGAACATTCCTATTTTCTCCGGTTTACAACGGGATTCCAAGGTTAAACAGGCCAAAATCACATTGGAACAATCTTATATGCAGAAGAGTTTGTTGCAAGACCAGTTGAACGTGCAGGACGAACAGTTGAAATTCAACTTGAAAAATGCGATGGAGAATTACAACCTGCAAAAAGAGAACATCGATGTTGCCACGCGGGTATTAAAGAACTACCAGAGAAAATACGAGCTGGGAGCTGTTTCCAGTTTGGATTTGACACAAGCAAATAATAACTACCTGCAAGCAGAAACAAATTACACGGAAGCAATTCTAAGCTTGCTACAAGCACAAGTAAGCTTGGAAAAATTGTATAATCAACTTCCTCGATAAAACAACTTGAATAATAAAAACAAAAAAGAAATACAATGGTAAAGAATCTCATTTTATCGATTATAGCATTAGCTATCCTTGCCGGTTGCTCGGGCAAAAAAGATAAGACTACAGAGGAAACCGTAGAGGCGGTTCCTGTTAAGGTACAAAAATTAGAGAAAACGAATATCGCCAAAACATTGGATTATACTGCCAACTTACAAGCTGACAAACAAGTGTACTATGCCCCCGCTGCCACGGGAAGAATCGAGAAGATTTACGTGGAAGTAGGCGACCGCATCAAAAAAGGTCAGCTACTCGTTGAAATGGATAGAACCCAGCTCGTTCAGGCAGAAGTTCAATTAAAAAACCTAGAAACAGAATATAATCGTGCCGTCCAATTAAATGAAACCGGAAGTATTTCCAAACAGGCTTACGATGCTGCCGTAACTCAATACGAGGTGGCCAAAGCAAACGTAGATTTCTTGAAAGAAAACACGAAAATGCTCGCTCCTTTTGACGGAATCGTAACCGGAAAATATTTCGAGAACGGAGAACTTTACACGGGAGCCGCTTTTGGTGGTGCTAGCAAACCGTCCATTATCGCAATCGAGAAAATTAACCCGTTGAAAGCTTACGTGAACCTAGCCGAACAATATTATCTGGCCGTGCAAAAAGGAACTAAAGTTCAGTTGAAGAGCAATATCTATCCCGACAGAACATTTGATGGAACGGTTAGCATCGTTTACCCGACGATCGACCCCGCCTCAAGAACATTCACGGTAGAAGTAAAAATCCCGAATAGCGATGAATCACTAAGACCGGGGATGTACGGAACCATCGACTTTTTCATCGGTAACACGGAGACCGTGGTTGCCCCTGCAATCGCGGTGTTGAAATTGCAAGGTTCAAACGACCGTTATGTATTCTTGAATCAAGGTGGAAAGGCGAAACGCGTGGCAGTAAAACTTGGCAGACGTTTCGAGGATCAAGTTGAGCTAATCAGCGACGAAATCCACGAAGGAGACGAACTGATCGTTGTCGGTCAAGGCCGGTTAGTTGACGGATCACCGCTTTCTATCACAAAATAGGAGAATCCCGCAACTTAAAATTTAAAACTTAAAATTTAAAAATCAGAATATGAGTATATACAATACAGCGGTCAACAAACCCATTTCAACCTTGATGGTTTTCCTTGCCATCATCGTATTGGGTGTTGCCTCCTATATACAATTACCGGTGGACCAGTATCCCAAGATGGACCCGCCTTATATCACGGTAATGGCAACCTATCCGGGAGCTAACGCCGCAGATATCGAAGAGAACGTGACCAAGATCCTCGAAGACCAGTTGAACTCGGTGGATGACTTGAAGGAATTGACCTCAACTTCTTACGATAACTTATCCGTTATCTCTTTGGAGTTTGAGTGGGAAGTGAATCTTGACGAGGCTTCAAACGACGTACGTGACGCCGTGGATAAAGCCATGTCGCGCCTTCCAGACGATATAGACCGTCCTACCATCATGCGTTTCAACACGTCCATGATGCCCATCTTGATCTATGCCGTAACCGCAAAAGAATCATATCCCGGTATTGACAAGATTTTGGATGACAAGCTGATTACCCGGTTAAACCGCGTGGACGGAGTTGCCTCCGTTATCGTGGCCGGAGCCCCGGAGCGTGTGGTTTACGTGGATTTAGACCCCAATAAACTTGACGCTTACAATTTGACGTTGGAACAAATCGGCAGCAAGATCTTGGCAGAAAATAAAGATGTTTCTTCCGGTAACGTGAAAATGGGACAGATGGATTATACTTTGCGTGTGGAAGGAGAATTCGAAGAAAGTGACCAGATTAAAAATATCGTGCTAGGTACCCAGAATGATAAAATCATTTACTTGCGAGATGTTGCAAACGTACGGGATACGTTGAAAGATATTACGCTGGAACAAACGATTAATAGAGGCCGGGGTGGTGTTTTGATGGTAACCAAACAAACTGACGCAAACGCCGTGGCCGTTGCAAAACAGGCAAAAGGTGAAATTGAAAAAGCACAAAAGGAATTACCCACGGATATTAAATTCCAAATCATTTCGGACAACTCGGACTTCATCATCAAGTCTATTAATAACTTGCAGGAGTCTTTGATGTACGCTTTGATCTTCGTAATTTTGATCGTGTTCTTATTCTTGGGACGTTGGAGAGCAACCTTCATCATCGCGTTGACAATCCCGATCTCCTTGATTGTTGCCTTCATTTACCTGTTTGCAACCGGGGAATCGCTTAATATCATATCACTGTCGTCCCTGTCCATCGCAATCGGTATGGTGGTGGACGATGCCATCGTGGTATTGGAGAACATCACGAAACATATCGACCGGGGTAGCCGTCCGCGAGAGGCCGCTAAATACGGTACGAACGAGGTTTGGTTGTCCGTAATCGTTACGACGTTGGTAACCGTGGCCGTGTTCTTCCCGTTGACTCTGGTGACCGGAATGACCGGTATTTTGTTCAAACAGCTGGGATGGATCGTTTGTATCACGGTATGTACGTCAACCGTAACCGCAATCTCCTTGACCCCGATGTTGTGTTCTCAATTGATGAAAATCCAAGAAAAGACGGATTCAGGCAAATTCAGTTTTTACAACTTCGTTTCCAAAATGTTGGACAAACTGGATAGTGTTTACGAGAAATTGATCCGCTGGGTGCTTGTTCACAAAACCGTAACGATCTTGAGCATGTTCGCCCTATTCTTTGCCTCCATGTTCATGGCTAAATTGATCAAGACGGACTTTATGCCCCAGAATGACCAAAACTACTTGAACGTGTACGCTAAGATGCAATCCGGACAACGTGTAGAAGTGACGAGAGAGGTTGCTCTGGAAATCGATTCTATCATCCGCAAAGATATCCCGGAAATCACATTGATCAACTTGTCATACGGTAGTGAGGAAGAAGCTTCTTTCGCATCCATGATGAACAGCACGGGTAATAATATTTTGAATATGCGTTTAAGAACGACAGATATTAAAGACCGTCAACGTAGCGTGTTCCAAATTGCCGACCAAGTGCGTGGCATCTTGAAAGGATTCCCGGATGTTCTACAGTACACGGTAACAACATCAAGCGGTGGTTCCATGGGTGGTAACAACGTGGATATTGAAATCATGGGACATGACTTCAACACGACCACAAACTTAGCTCACCTAATTGCAGAAAAAGCCCGCCAAATCCCAGGAGCTGAGGATATCAAGATCAGTCGTGACGAAGATAAATCCGAGTTACGTATCATGTTGGATCAAGATAAACTGGCCCGCCACGGTCTGACTACATCAGAAGTAGGTTCATACATGCGTAACCGTATCTATGGTTACCGGAATAGTAAATACAAGGAAAACGGAGAGGAATATGATATTATCGTGCGCTTTGACGAGAAATATCGTTCTTCAATCACCGAGATCGAGAATATTATAATTCCCGATGGTAAAGGCCAGAAGGTACGGTTAAAAGAACTAGGAGAGATCCAAGAGTTCTTCTCTCCACCAAATATCGAACGTAAGAGTAAACAACGATTGTTAAAAGTATCTATCACACCGGCAGCAGGAGTTGCCTTGGGAGATATTGCTGTTGCAGCCCAACAAATCATCGACAACACGGAAATACCTCAGGAAGTATCCATGTACATCGGTGGTAGCTACGAGGACCAACAGGAATCATTCAGTTCTTTGTTCTTATTGTTGTTGCTCTCTTTGATGCTGGTTTACATTGTGATGGCTGCACAGTTCGAGTCATTCAAGATGCCGTTCATCATCATGTTGGCTATCCCATTCGCCTTCACCGGAGTGGTTCTAGCCTTATTGCTGACGAACACGACCTTGAGTATCGTCGCCGCTTTAGGTGGTATCATGTTGGTGGGTATCGTTACGAAGAATGGTATCGTGTTGATCGACTTCATTAACTTGATGCGTGAACGGGGCATCCGCCTGTACGACGCAATCGCAATGGCTTGTCGTTCTCGTTTGCGTCCGGTATTGATGACCTCGTTAACCACCATCTTAGGTATGGTACCAATGGCAATTAGTGCTGGTGAGGGTTCTGAAACCTGGAGACCGATGGGTATCGCCGTAATCGGTGGTATGATCTTCTCCACGATTATCACGATGGTGATTGTTCCTGCTGTTTACGCCGCAATGGACAAGAGTGGTAGCCGTGACAAGAAAAAGATCCTCAGCAAACAATTCAAGTTCATGGCTGATTTTAACCCGGAAAGAGATCTTCCGAAAAAGAAATAAGTAATACTCGATTTTAGATTTACGATATTGAATCGTAAATCTAAAATCTAAAACCTAAAACACTATGAAAGCAGTATTTATATCATATAATCAAGCCTTGACAGAACGGGTTGCTTTTATCCTTGACCAATTACAAATACGAGGATTCACGCAATGGCCTTTGGTCAATGGGGCTGGAACCGTGGATGGAGAACCCAGAATGGGAACTCATACCTGGCCGGAGATGAACTCCGCCACCATGACCATCGTGGAAGACGAAATGGTCCCTCTGATCTTGAAATATGTCAAGAATCTGGACGAAGTGAATAAAGAAAACGGTATCCGGGCATTTGTCTGGGATATCACGGATATGTATTAAAAAAAGAGCCTTTCGGCTCTTTTTTAGTATAATTCTATCGTAAAAAAAGAGGCTTTCGCCTCTTTCTTATTCTGCATCCAGTGACTTGAATCCTTTTCCTAATATTTCTCTAGAATCAATGACATTTATAAAAGCCTCTGGGTCAATTTCACGAATCTTGTGACGTAAAACCATCATCTCGCGACGGGTTAATATCGTGTAAATCATCTCACGCGACTCTCCTTTATAAGCCCCGATAGCCGGTAAAATTGTAGCTCCGCGGTTAATATCATTCAAAATTATATTTTTCACGGTATCCATCTCCTTGGTCACGATCATCAATGTCTTGTGCACAGAAGCACCTTCAACAATCAAGTCGATCACCTTACCTTCGATGAACACGATAATCCAGGAATACATGGGCAAACGCCAGTCTCCGAAGGCTACAACCGTTGACAAGGTAATCGTGCAATCCACGATAATTACCAATGTTCCTAAAGAAATATGAGTGTACTTGTTCAAAATCATGGAAATAATATCCGATCCCCCGGAAGTCGCCCGTGCTTTGAAAATCATACCAATACCGATACCATAAACAATACCACCGAAAATAGCTGATAATAATTGCTCATTCAACATTGTCCGGTCTGTAATTCCCGGCTCCAACAAAGCATCGTAACCATAAAGATAGTGAATCAACCGCATAAATGCCGGAATAGCAAACGTACAGATAATGGTTTTCACACCAAACATCCCTCCCAAGAAATAGATGCCCAACAACAATAAAGGCACATCCATACAAAGGGCCGCAATTTCAGTCTCCCACCCCCACAAATGATGAAATACCATGGACAGACCATATGTTCCCCCAGGAGCAAAACCGTAAGGCTCTGCAAATAATACAGCCCCTAATGCAAACACAAAACAACCACCCAACAACCATCCGTAGGTGATAAAGAAATCCTTGGAGAACAATTTCTCCTTAGTTACAAATCCCATACTACAACTTATTTTAGTTATTAATTTCGCTTATTTTTAGCCGCACAAAAGTACAACTTGTTTTCGACTTTTTACAACGTTTTCGATCTCTCGAATTTAATCTTAACTATCTAATTACACGTGTATTACATTTTAATTCCCATGCATAATTATACAACTCATCTCATAATTATTCGAAAAAACACGAACCTCATGAAAAAGAATATTTTTCAATCTTCTATTTCCGATTTTCAATTATTTTCCCTATGTTTGTAAATGTATTGGAAAGGTAATGTTCTTCGTGACATTACGAGGGAATCCCGTGAAAGTCGGGAACTGTACCCGCAGCTGTAAGCTTCAAAACTTTAGTCTCTACTGCCACTGTCTGTACATAGATGGGAAGGCGACGAAAAGGAAGCAAGTCAGAAAACCTGCCAAGACGTAACTGTTTATGTAGCTTTCGGGAAGTGAAGCTGGCAAGATGTTCATCATGGTAACATGATCTTCTTCTATCCAAATTTTCCAACAAGCATTGTTCTGTGAAATAAGTGAGCACGTTATGAGATGTGGAATATCTCTGCCAATTTTGTTTTACATTGCGTAACAAGCTCACTTATTTTGAATACAACTTCCAGATCAACGATAAAGCCTCATTTGGAACCAAACTTGAAATATCATCTCCTTTTCGAATCATTTCCCGGATCTCGGTAGCAGATAAAGGGAACAAAGGTGCATCGATGAACGTCATACTCGTAGATTCTTCAGCAGAAATCACTATCCCCGGACGGGGATAAACAAAGATGGAACAATGTACCTCAATCCAATGATAGTCCTTCCATTTCGGGAAATCCGGTACGTTATCTCCCCCGATGATCAAAGCAAACCGACGACCGGGATACCGATCAAACAGGACTCGCAAGGTATCGACCGTGTAAGAAGGTTTAGACATAGAAAACTCCACATCACAAGCTTTCATCCCGGGAATTCCCCGGATAGCGGCACTTACTATCGCAAAACGGTCCATTTCCGGCAAAAGAAAACGATCCACTTTAAACGGATTACAGGGACTGACCACAAACCACACTTCCGCACATAGCTTTTTTTCCAACAAGTAGCGAGCAATCCCCACGTGCCCATTATGAATCGGGTTAAACGATCCGAAAAAAAGCCCGATAGGTTTTCTATCCTCTTCTTTACCCTGCATCATACGATTATTTCAAAAAATCTCTTACGGCCTTTTCCGCCTCGACTAAAGCCGTATCCAAGTTGTCATTCACGATGACCACGTCAAATTTATCGGCAAATGTCATTTCATACTCTGCCTTCGCCACACGTTGCTCGATTTTCTCCATTGAATCCGTACCTCGCCCGATCAACCGTTGCCGCAAGACCTCTACGGAAGGAGCTTTGATAAAGACAGATAACGCCTGATCTCCGAATATTTTCTTGATATTCACCCCGCCAACGACATCCACGTCAAATACCACGGCATGACCAGCCTTCCAAATTCGTTCCAATTCACTTTTCAACGTCCCGTAGAAACACCCCGGATAAACCTCTTCCCACTCCAAGAAATCTTTCGCCTCTATTCTCTTTTTAAACTCATCCGTCGAAAAGAAATAATACTCTTTTCCATGTTTCTCCTCTCCCCGGGGAGCTCGGCACGTTGCTGACACCGAAAACTCCAATCCCAAATCCTTCGCCAACAAGTAATTCACGATCGTACTTTTCCCCGATCCGCTGGGGGCTGAAAATATGATTACCTTACCCATAACAATTGAAAATTGAAAATTGAAAATTGAAAATTGAAAATGAGACCGAATGCTCTTTTCAATTTTCAACTTTTAGTTATTAGCTTTTATCTTTTAGTTTCAATGTTTTGTAACAAGTTACAAAACATTGAGGCTTTGCTCCTTTATTTTTTCCAGTTCATCTTTCATGCGGACAACCAATTTCTGAATGTCGTGGTCATTGGCTTTGGAACCCATGGTGTTGATTTCGCGACCGATTTCCTGGGCGATAAATCCGAGTTTACGTCCCGGAGCCTCTTCTTTCTCCACGGTTTCGACAAAATATTTACAATGATTTGCTAAACGAACTTTCTCTTCCGTGATATCCAGTTTTTCCAAGTAATAGATAATTTCCTGTTCTAACCTGTTCTCGTCAATATTTTTGATCTCTCCCCACTCCTTCATCTTGTCTTGCAAGCGTTGCTTGATGGTAACCACTCGTTGTTTCTCGAATTGGGGTACTTCACCAGATAAACTTTTGATCAACTCAATCCGTTTCAAAATATCTGCAATCAAAACTTTACCCTCTTGAATACGGAAAGCGTCAACGTCCGCCAACGCTTTCTCGATAGCACTTTTCAAGCAATTCCAACCTTCTTCATCTAACTCCTCCATCTTGGCTTGCATCGTATCGGGGAAACGCATGATGGTTTGCAACAACTCACTCTTGTTGATTTCTACTCCCAGCGAACCGGCAACTTCCAGCATCTGGTTATAATATTGTTTCACAACCGATTGGTTTACGGCAACATCCTTCTCGTCCTCCGCGTTATCAAAATAGATATACACGTCCACCTTCCCGCGCTCCAGAACGTTCTTTATCATATTCCGGATCTCAATATCCTTCTCTTTGTAAATACTTGGAGTTCTCAAATTAATATCCAATTGTTTTGAATTCAGACTTTTTACCTCCACGATCACTTTCTTTGTCCCGCAGTCCACTGTTGCTTTACCGAAACCGGTCATTGATTTTATCATAGCTCTTGTTTTAAATACAAACATTTAACCACAAAAGTAAGGCTTTTTTTGAAAATCACCGCCAAATAACTACCTTTGTTCAGTTTGTCAAATCATCTGAATATACATAATCATGGATGCGAATCACCTTTCAGCCTTCCAAAAAGGAGTTATCGGGGTACAATTTCTTTTCGTTGCTTTCGGTTCAACAGTACTCGTCCCCCTACTCGTAGGCTTGGATCCATCGACAGCACTTCTGACAGCAGGAATCGGAACATTAATTTTCCATCTTGTGACGAAAGGCATCGTTCCCATCTTCCTCGGAAGTAGTTTCGCATTCATCGCCCCAATCATCAAAGCCAGTGAATTGTACGGTATGGCCGGAGCCCTCTCCGGAATGGTTGCCGTGGGTGCGGTCTACGGACTTATGAGCCTGTTGGTAAAATTACGAGGCACCGACTTTATCAAGAAACTATTTCCCTCGATCGTCATCGGTCCGGTAATCATATTAATCGGGCTTTCCCTGGCAGGCTCCGGGGTAAAAATGGCAAGCGAGAACTGGGTATTGGCCCTTATCTCCCTAATCACTGCTGTCATCGTCTCTCTGAAAGGCAGGGGACTGCTAAAATTAATCCCTATATTCTGCGGAATCATTGTCGGATATCTCGTGGCACTTTTATTCTATAACGTGGACACTGCCCCGATCAAAGAAGCCGCCTGGTTTGCCCTTCCCCAGTTCGTGACACCCGATTTCTCTTGGGCAGCCATTATCTATATGGTTCCTGTAGCCATCGCTCCCGTGATCGAACACATCGGGGATGTCTATGCGGTGAACAGTGTTGCCGGTAAAGATTTCGTGAAAAACCCCGGCTTACATCGTACACTACTAGGTGATGGTCTTGCCTGCGTTTTCGCAGGATTAGTGGGGGGACCTCCCGTAACCACGTATTCCGAAGTTACCGGAGCCGTGTCTTTAACAAAGGTCACAAACCCTGCCGTGATTCGGATTGCCGCTGTAACGGGAATCGTTTTTTCTGTTTTTGGCAAAATCAGCGCCTTGTTAAAATCCATCCCCGCATCTGTTTTGGGTGGAATCATGTTACTCCTGTTCGGAACAATCGCCTCTTTAGGAATGAGCAATCTAATCCAGAACAAAGTTGATCTTTCCAACACCCGCAACATGATTATCGTCTCTCTCATCCTAACCTTCGGTATTGGAGGGGCTGCCTTCGAATGGGGTAATTTCTCCATGTCCGGCATAGGTCTTGCCGCCTTATTGGGTGTCATTTTAAACTTGATATTACCTACAAAAGAATCCAAAGCGTAATACAGGCTTCCAAACGTCACTCATCTCTTGTGGATCAACAAATCCACCACTCCCTTACACCCTACCGCGTAACAAAAAAATAACCGTTTCGAAACATTAGATTCACATAATCAGCGGAACTTGCAATCGCAAAAAAGAAAGAAAACAATTTATTTAAATGAATCGAAAATGAAAAACTTACTTTTAACCACAGTTCTTATGTTAGCTGTTATTTTTAGCAGCAATGCGACAAATGACGTGAACAGTCCCGCTAAAAAAGTATCTATCTCTGGAGCAGGGGCAACCTTCCCTCTTCCCTTCTATAACCTCGCATTCAAAACCTATCAAGATAAAACAGGTAACTCCATCACCTACGGGGGCATCGGTAGTGGTGGCGGTATTCGTAGCCTGAAAGACAAAATCGTAGATTTTGGAGGGTCCGACGCCTATCTATCCGACAAAGAAATGAACGAAATGCCCGCAACGGTAGTTCACATCCCGACGTGCATGGGAGCCGTGGTGTTGGCGTACAACCTGCCGGGAGTGGACAACTTAAAACTAACCGGGGACATTATCGCTGATATTTACTTGGGCAAAATCACCAAGTGGAACGACAGCCGTATCGCGGCCATCAACCTCGGCGTGAACTTACCCGACAAAGCCATGAGTCCAGTCTATCGTTCAGATGGCAGTGGAACCACTTTCGTGTTCAGTGACTACATGACCAAAGTAAGTCCGGAATGGGCCGAGAAGATTGGAACCGGAAAATCATTAAAATGGCCGGTAGGTATGGCCGCTAAAGGTAACCCGGGCGTTGCCGGGGTAATCAGTCAAACTGAAGGTTCCATCGGTTACGTGGGTTCCGAATATGCTTTTGCCATGAAAATCCAATTCGCCCAGATGAGAAATGCGGCCGGTAACTTTATTACCCCAAACACTGAAAGCATCTCAGCCGCGGCGAAAGGAGATATGCCCGCCGATACCCGTACAATGATCACCAACTCGGCAGCCCCGGATGCCTATCCGATCAGTTGTTTCACATGGATCATCCTGTACAAGGAGCAAGCCTATGCCGATAGGAATCAAGCTCAAGCCGAAGAAACATTGAAACTATTGAACTGGATGCTGGACGCAGAGGCCCAAGCCTTAACCACGAAAGTAAACTACTCCCCGCTCCCGGAAAAGGCAGTAAAGAATGCAAAAGCATTACTAAAATCAGTCACTTACAACGGGCAACCCGTGTTGAAATAATCAAGCATACACTTCAATTTTTATCCATAAAACAAAATAACGCCTTTCGTACGAGAGGTGTTATTTTTATCCTATTATTCCCCTATGGAAGTGGTTACTAAATGAATAATTCCGGAAAATCATTATCTTTGCAGCCTAAATCTAAAATTTCGTAGATGAAGAACATTAGGAATTTCTGTATAATCGCACATATTGACCACGGTAAGAGTACACTTGCTGACCGTTTACTGGAAACGACCGGAACTGTAGTAGGGAAAGATTTACAAGCACAGGTGCTTGACGATATGGATCTGGAACGAGAGCGAGGTATCACCATCAAGAGCCACGCAATACAGATGGATTATCATTACAAGGGAGAGAAATATGTTCTAAACCTGATAGATACCCCGGGACACGTGGACTTCTCGTACGAGGTATCACGTTCCATTGCAGCCTGCGAGGGTGCGCTACTGATTGTCGATGCCACGCAGGGAATTCAGGCACAAACCATCTCGAACCTTTATCTTGCCATTGACAACAACCTGGAGATCATTCCCGTCTTGAACAAGATGGATATGCCCAATGCCATGCCGGAGGAAGTGAAAGACCAGATTGAAGAACTGATCGGATGCGACCGGGACGATATTATTGAAGCCAGTGGAAAAACCGGATTGGGTGTAGATAAAATACTGGAAGCGGTTGTGGAACGGATTCCCGCACCAACGGGTGATCCCGACGCTCCTCTTCAGGCTTTGGTGTTCGACTCGGAATTCAACTCTTTCCGCGGAATTATCACCTATTGCCGTATCATGAACGGTAGCTTGAAAAAAGGTGATATCGTGAAATTCGTGAGCACGGGCAAAGAATACGATGCAGATGAAATTGGTGTATTACGCCTAGAACAAGAACCTCGTAATGAACTCAAAACGGGGGATGTAGGATACATTATTTCCGGTATCAAAACCTCATCCGAGGTAAAAGTCGGGGATACCATCACGCACGTGGAACGTCCATGCTCCGCTGCCATTGAGGGTTTCGAGGAAGTAAAACCCATGGTCTTTGCCGGAATTTACCCGATTGACTCGGAGGATTACGAAGATCTGCGTACTTCAATCGAAAAACTACAGCTAAACGACGCTTCCCTAACCTTCGAGCCTGAATCCTCAGCCGCACTTGGCTTTGGATTCCGCTGCGGGTTCCTCGGAATGCTCCACATGGAAATTGTACAGGAACGTCTGGACCGGGAGTTCGACATGAACGTGATCACCACCGTTCCCAACGTTATGTACATCGCCCACACCACCAAAGGCGAAGTCTTCGAAATGCATAACCCCTCCGATATGCCCTCTCCCACCGTGCTGGACTATATCGAGGAGCCTTATATAAAAGCACAAATCATCACGCCCACCGACTACATCGGTCAAATTATGACTCTTTGTCTCGGCAAGCGAGGCGTGTTGATAAAGCAACACTACCTGACAGGAAACCGGATCGAGTTGAACTACGAGATGCCACTGGCTGAAATCGTGTTTGACTTCTACGACAAGCTGAAGAGTATCACAAAAGGCTATGCCTCTTTCGACTATTTCCAAATTGGCTATCGTAGAGCCAACCTCGTGAAATTGGATATACTGCTGAATGGTGAATCCGTGGACGCCCTGTCTGCCTTGATCCACTTTGATAACGCTTATTCCTTCGGGAAACGCATTTGCGAGAAGTTGAAAGAACTGATTCCCCGTCAGCAATTCGATATTGCGATTCAAGCTGCAATCGGTGCGAAGATTATTTCCCGTGAAACCATCAAGGCTGTTCGCAAGGATGTGACTGCGAAATGTTACGGTGGTGATATCTCCCGTAAACGTAAATTGCTGGAAAAACAGAAAAAAGGAAAGAAACGAATGAAACAAATCGGTAACGTCGAGGTACCACAGAAGGCGTTCCTTGCGGTGCTGAAATTGGACTAAGTTAGTTCTAAATATTATAAATAAAGCGTCCCGAAAGGACGCTTTATTTATAATATTTTATCTTTAAAGCTACTTCATGACCTTATAAACCACGATGTCATCCCTATAATCTCTGCACTTCGCCCTTACCTCCCCGTCCGGAGCGATCACGCAACTCTCCCCTCGATACATAAGTCCCGTTAAATCCGGTCCGGCACAATTAACGGCAATGACATACGCCTCATTCTCGATAGCTCGTTCCCGCAAAAGTCGATTCCAGTCGTCTCGTCGGGATTCCGGCCAATTTGCAATATAAATTGCAACATCATACTCTCCATGATTCCAACTCCACTCCGGGAAGCGCAAGTCATAACAAATATAAGTCGAGAAGCGTATCCCTTTCCATTCCAACGCCAGATGACGGTCTCCGGGAGAGAAGCTACCTTTTTTAAAACAATTGTGTTTATCGTAATACTCGTATTTCCCATCCGGATAAACAGCCAATAACCGGTTATAATATTTCCCCTCCTCTTTATAAATCGTAGAACCGACAACCAACGCCCCCGAACGTTTCGCCCATTTCCTCATCCGTTTGATCACTAACGGATAATAAGAAGCCACCCCATCTTTTGAACATACTGCTTCCTCTTTATCTCGTTTCTTCATTTCACACCCGGAAGTGAAAAGCTCCGGGAACACGATCATGTCACATCCCTTACACGAACGCACACGCTTATCAAAATCCCGCAAATTGGCATCCACATCACCCCATGCCAAATGTGCCTGTACCAAAGCCACCTTTACCGAATCCTGTGCTTTCGCTGTCAAAGACAACACGAATAACAAATACAACGTAACATAAAATACCTTCATCTTTAAAACATTATCGATTCCCCAATGAAAAGAACTTTTTCAACATACCGACAGCTCTTGATTTCGCATTATAGACAGTCCGAATGCTCAATTTCATATGATCCGCTATTTCCTCTGCATCTAACCCTGCCAAATAAAGTTTCATTACTTTCCCCTCTGGATCCGGAATATACTCCACATATTCTAACAAAGAGGTTGCCAGCTCACTATCTAAAACATCCTCTACAAAAGAAGTTTCCCGTTCCATCGCATCTTTATATTTCTGCCTCACACCCAAATGATTCACGTGATTCTTATACCGATTCTTTATTGCAACGAATAAAAATGCTTTTATCTTCGTCAAACTGTCAAAAATTACATCATGCCTTTCCCACAAATAACAAAACGCCTCTTGTACGGCATCTGCTGCCGATTCAGATGTATTACAGTATAAGCGATTAGCATAAACATGAAGTTCTGTAAAAAAATCCATATAAATCGTTGCAAATGCAGAAGTATCACGTTGATTAAAACGCATTAACAAAAAACCTAGATCGTCATCATTCCGGCAGACTTCCATGTATAAACCAAAAGATTATTTAGGCGAATTTATACAAAAATTTCTGATTATTTCCTCCTTCTCTGGAAATTAAGTAATAATGTAAATACAAAACTCAATATCAACTCGTTCAAATTTTACAACAATGTCATACATTTGCGAGTGAAAATCAACCTCATACAGGGATAAAAAACATACCTTCTAAAATCGCAAATGAACCTTTTTTTATTCTGTCAAAAATAAGGTCGCAGGTAATACTTGTTCCTTTCCCTCCGCATCTCGCACCGTCACCGTTTTGGCCTTAATCATCCCGATAAACAGGTCAATATTGGGAATCCCGATGGGTACTTTATTTGTCGGTTTGCCATCAAAAGCGATCACCGTGTAACCGGGTTCAAGCTTTTCAAGGGCCTCCTTTCCCCACACGGCCGTAATCTTGAGTTCCCCGTTAATCGCTGCCGTGGTCACGGGACGTCGATCCCCTTCCCAAACGGTAGCATCCTCGTAAGCAGTAAAACTGAAACGTTTGTTCGGATAATCCAGTGTTAGCTTGCCGAGATCCGTGATTTTGAAACAAAGTAACAGATAGTCGATTCCTCCCGTGTATACCGGGATTCCGGAAAAAACTCCACTCCCGATATGACATTCTTGCAATTTACCTCGATATAATTTATCCATCCCCACTCTACCGCCAAGCATAAGCGTGGTGGTCCCCTGCCCCTCTTCCACGCTATCAATAAGTCCGGCAGCAGTCCACTCCTCAAAACCTTTCACCGAAGGCAAGCCGAAAGCTCCCATACTACTTCCACTATCAAACACTCCCGGGACATCATACAACTCTTCCTTTCCACGCAATTTAAGCGTTAGCAGGGGAAGTCCATCCCATAATTTCATCGGAATCCAATCCACCTGTTCGTCAAGCACATGACGCAAAAGCGTGATTGTACCCGACTTAGCATCAAACGTCACAACAAAATCCGTAAGTGCGTTAGCCCCGATAATCCCATCAATACCGAGTGTCCTCAAACTAAGATTATTCCCGGGCAACACAATGGCTTCAAGACTATCCGCTTTCACACTACCGAAAACAAGCGAAGGAATCGTGGCATAAGACACATTCCCATCCATCCCCACGATATAGTTACTCGTCAAACGGAGAGACAATCCCACCTCGCTAACCACCTTATCCGAAATACAGGTCATTCCCGCCCCTGTGTCAAACAGGAAAGAATATCCTCTACCATTTATGGACACGCTGACAACAGGTACACCATGAGAATCTCTGTAATTCAAGATCGAGGAGATCACAGCACTATCCCTCGTAGCAGACGCAGCCTCAAGTAACAAAGGGCATAAAACCACTATTAAAAATGACAATACAGATTTATTACATTTTTTACTTCTCCAACCTAAGTTCTTTATCGACATCCTATTTCCCATATTTTTACCACTTAACATTATTTTTCAAACACCTTACAATTATTATTATATTTCTCTTTCATTTCTGACCACTCATGGGCATTTAGATTTTCTAAATATAGTAACCATATCCCCAAACACACTCTCAGCACCTGTTAATCAATTATAGCCCAAACCTCCTGCTTTGCCCATCAAGAAAAAACTCTAACATCAAACCTCTATAAGTATCAAAAAGCTGACGAGGTCCCAACATTGGACGCGGTAGACCGGGCTCACATTTTTTGATAAACGGACGAATTTCTCGAGGAAGAACCGACCAACTCAACCAATCCAACCACGCACTCTCCAAAGATCGCGAACGTATCACAATATGATGTCGGAATTTCTCTTTCGAGATCAATTGGTCATACCCTTCCACTCGATAGACACAACTATCTTTGCTTTCAATCCTCTCTGTATCTTTCATCAAAACAAATTTCTGGGCTGAAAGGTGCTGCATTGCAAACAAAACAATCACCAAAAAAATATTTTCCTCATATCTCTTTTATTTAATTAATACCATACAAACGGCCACAAGCTAAAAATTAAAGACGGGGTACCACTAGGAGAATATTCAGCCCCCAGGTAAGCCTCAAATTTCTCAGCAAAACGATTAAATTCTGATACAAACTCTTCCTTACTAATGGTCCGTTCATAGACCCTACATAAAAAATTGATATAATCCATAACGAGAACCGTATCATCCACTCCATACAGGAAATGTAATTTACTCGCATCAGGAATCATCCCCTGTTTTAGCCAAGCTTCAGCCATACTTATATCCATTATAAGGTATGCTTCAAATTCAATATTACGTTCAAAATCCGATCGCATATAAGCCGAACCGCCACATAAACTGAATTGTAACTGATGTATCATTTCATGAATAATTATAGAAGGATCACCCAAAACCCACTTTTCTTTTATCCTAATCACCTTGTCATCCCAATCTGCATATCCTTCTTTTATTTCCCCTGTTTTAGCTAAAATTATCCTCATCCTTATGTTTTTCAAATTCACAAGTGCGCGAATAACATCTCTTAACCGGGGAAATTCGAAATTAACTGCATTGCAAATATTCTCACACATACGTACGATATTCTCCTTCGGTATGCCCGGATCACTATTTATTATATCAAATAATGACAAGACCATACTCAACGAAACTTCCTCCGACTCGTAATAGAAAAGGCTCTCGCTTTCAATCGTTTCTTCTTCTGTTATATAATTTCCGTCATCGTAACATCCCACCAAGAAGACTGCTGACAATAGAATCCATATAATCCTTTTCAAACACTCTTTCGTAACCATAAAGTTTTATACTCGTTTCATCAATTCAATCGTATACTCACTCAATACCTATTAATCAATTAGTACAACCCTCCCTTTCCTTTAGTGCTTTCCACTTCTTCTCTTGATACTCTTTCCACTTCTTCTCACGTTCTTTGTATATCTCTTTCAACTCCTGCCAATCGAAATTTTTCAACTCTTCAAAAAATTCTATCTGTTCGCCAATATCTACCTGACACCGTATGCGAGTCGAATCCGGTGACAGATCATCCCATTTATAAAATTCCTTGTTTGAAGCCAAGATTTTCTCCACTACTGGCAAAGGCATTTTGTGTTTCATTATAGCATTATACATCTTTTTCAGATGCTTTTCCGTTATCTTATCACGTATTTCTTTACTGACATAAAAAAATACGGTTATAATATTTCCATGCCCATCAAGAACAAACTCTAACATCAAACCTCTATAAGTATTAAAAAGCCGACGAGGCCCAAACATGGGACGCGCTAGACCGGGTTCACACTTTTTGATAAACGGACGAATTTCTCGAGGAAGCACCGACCAACTCAACCAGTCCAACCACGCACTTTCCAAAGATCGCGAACGTATCACAATATGATGTCTGAATTTCTCTTTCGAGATCAATTGGTCATACCCTTCCACTCGATAGACACAACTATCTTTGCTTTCAATCCTCTCTGTATCTTTCATCAAAACAAATTTCTGGGCTGAAAGGTGCTGCATTGCAAACAAAACAATCACCAAAAAAATATTTTCCTCATATCTCTTTTATTTAATTAATACCATACAAACGGCCACAAGCTAAAAATTAAAGACAGGGTACCATTAGGAGAATAGCCCGCTCATAAAATTTACATAAAAAAGACTGCCAACAACAGAATCCATATAATTCTTTTCAAACGCTCTTTCTTAACCATAAATTTTACACTCGTTGCATCAATTCTATTGTATCAATCGCATAATCGTGTTCCCCGTCGAATTTATAGTAGCCCGGATTCATAACGATATCCATTGCCCGCCGATAAAGTTCTTGTAGTATTTTGTTAGGTAAATTCACGTACACAGATGATGACATCGTGAATGTCACTGTCTGAATTTTTCCATCCGAATCGCAATAAAAGGCTATCCAGAAACTACCTCCACCCTTATCTGCTGCCTCCTTTAAGATTTCTTTCAATTCCGGGGTTAGCAATTTTACCGCACACGAATCCCTCCATGCCGATCGTTGTGCCACATCTCCATCTGTTGGTTCTGCAACCCGTTCTGCGGTAAACCATTTACCGAACAACTTGTTAAACTGCCTGATTTTTACCTCGTACACGTCCCCTTGTTCATCAAGAGGGGTTGCCTCAAACTTTTGCGCATACACGCCGGAAATACAAAAACAGATACCTAACAGCATTATAATTCTTTTCATAACTCGAAATTTACATTTTCAATTATTTAGATTTTAGTAGTTCCTCTATCTTTTTCGACAACTCTTTCCCCCGAAGATTCTTAGCTACAATTCGATTGTCCTCGTCCAATAATAACGTGAAAGGGATACTCCGTACACCATATACTCGAGCCACCTCCGAAGCCTGTCCTTTCAAATCGGAACCGTTCAACCAAGGCAACCCATCCTCCATGATCGCCTGCACCCACTTAGATTTGTCGTCATCCAAAGATACCCCCAACACTTCCAGGCCTTTATCACGATACCTTTTGTACAACCGGATCACGTTAGGATTTTCTGTCCGACAGGGACCGCACCATGATGCCCAAAAGTCCACTAACTTCGCCTTAGCTTTAATTCCATGCAACGAAATCGGTTTCCCTTCCGGACTATTCACCGTAAAATCCGGTGCCACTTTATCAACAGCCACACGTCCGAGTTCCGACAACTGGGCAGCAATAATTCTCCCATACACAGAATTCTTAGCTCGTTCGCCCAATAAGTTATACAATTCCTGCAACTGTTCAACAGGAGCCTGTAAACCACAAGTCAATACGATATATGCGGCGGTACTGGTATTCGCATTCTCTTTCACGATCTCTGTTTGACGTTTTTGCATATCCTGCATAAACTTTTGTGCCTGTCCGGAAAGAGCCTGAACCCGCATCTGGTTTGCATCCTCGTAGGCAGTCTTCATATCAGATTGTAACTTTTGCTGTTGCTTTTTAGCTTCCCTCTGTAAGGTATTAAACTGATTAAAAACAGCCTGTTCTACTCCACCCTTCACTTCAATAGACTCTGTTCCAATCTGTACAGAATAATCGGTATTTTCCAACATTAACGGGATCATTCCCTGCCGATCAGATGTCATGATCGTTGCCATCACGGGTTCTGGAACTTGTCCTGCAAACTCAAGATTCCCCTCCTTGAGTATTGATACGCCCAACACATTTACAGTCCCGTTCAGATTGGGAACGACCAAATAAAAAGTATCCTGCTGTAGTTGCCCCAAATTACCCGTAATCCGGTAACCTCTTTGAGCATTGCATAGCCCCAAAAGGGCCATGCAAGCAATAAATAACATGATTCTTTTCATGATAACCTCATTAATCATCATTCACTAAAGGCGACAAAATCAGCCAAGATCACACCAAAATTCGCGTAATAAGCCTGATCACTCACGGTTATTTTGACATACCTGATTTCTTTAGGCTGTTTCATACGAAGTAACGTGATCTCTCCTGCCGTATTCCCGATCTCATTATCCTCATCAAAAGTAGCCCCTTCCCAAGATGCTAGATCTTTTGACACTAACACTTTTAGCAAGCTCGGACGGAAATTATGTTTCGTGTCCCATGGACTACTAATCGGGTTCGTGGCATCTTGCACCACTTTAAAGCCGGACACGGACTCCACTTTACCTAAATCGATAAGCAATTCATGTTGTCGGAAAGTATTTATCTGCTGAGGATTCCATATCGTCGCTTGATTATTATCTAATAAAAATTCAGGATGAGCATTATACCCGGTTTGATCAGAAGGCGAAACCGTTATTCCCGTGGCCGTCAGATAATTTAATGTAGTAGGGACCTTAGAATGTCCTTGTTCTTTCAGCACTGACAATGGATTCGGGAAATAATGCTTGTTATATCTCTCCACTTCCACTCCTTGCAATTCATGGAGTACCTCTAAGGCGAATCGACTAGCCGCCGTGTCCGCTAACACACTCTGCTTAACGGCATCTTTATATGCCTCATACAAGTATCGATTCTTTCCTAATATCACTTTTTTCAAATTCGGGAAATACAACAAGTCTTCCAATGTAGACAAATCATAATCAAACTCTAACACCTCTACCGTGTTAATAAAATTCTCATCCAGTTCTTCAATAAAGTAATGAGTTTGAATCTCCCGAACAAAATCACTATTAAATATTCGCTGATGTACATCCAACGGCAGGGGGGTAAAAACAATATCCACACCGGGAAGTTCTTGTAATTGACCTTTCCGTTCCACTACTACATCCTTGTTTACATCAATATCCTCCACCACGTAATACCTTTGTTTCAAGATACTATCCGTATCTGTTAATTCCAAAGTAATCAGTTCGTTCGGATTCGATTTTTTGTAATACCGAAGACTTGCTTCCGCTAAAGTATTTTGCCAGCGATCAAAATAGAGAACCAGTTTATCCCCTCCCAAAGGAAAACATTTCGTTACAACCGGGGTAAACCCATTCAACGCTTCATGTGCCATGGAAAAAGGCCGCCCATAAGCCTCGGCACCCAAAGAACGCCTCCCTTCTTTATCCATAGCATACACACGAAACGTGTATGTCACGTTACCTAAATTTTTAATCGTGCAACTTTCCATATCCTTCGTCAAAAGCGAATCTCCGGTCTGCTCTCCACCAACCCACTCTATCAAGATATTTTCCCGATTCGGATCCAACGTATTTTTCCAAGAAACAACCACACTCTCCCATCCCAATTCCAAAGAAACATCCGTACATTTTCCCGTGTAACGAATCCGACCATTACCCGCATAATCATCCCACGTATCTTCCTGGTCCTCACACCCGGCAAAGATTCCGGCAAATATTGCCGTCAAAACAATGACTATATATATTCTCTTCATAATTCGTCTATTTATTATTTCCCGTATACTTCAACCTCATGCAAAGTCACCCGTTCCGTGGTATTTTTATAATATTGATTCGGTATCTCTTTAAAAACACTGTTAAATTCAACCTTGAAATACCTGTAAGGAGGATTATCAACAGAAAAATTAACCGTAAGGTAGCATGGTTCCACGGCTTCAAGTTCACTTGTCGTCTTTATTTTCGTGGAACCATCAACATCACCGGCACGTTGTATCCATGGAACCGCCGCTGTCAACGACTGATAAAAATTACCCACCTTGACCCAAGAAGTATTATCATCTTTATTATTAGATGCATATATTGTCACCTCATTAGGTAACATCGTACCGTAACACGTTACGAAAACAGAGGGTTTTGTCAGGCTATTCAGATTTAACATTCCATACATCCTAATACTAGAAACTTGCTTGGGTTCCTTGATATCCAAAATAAAATATTTCGGGGCATCCGGCTTATTCACTGCGTAGGGAACAGTTACAAAAGAATACATATTCGCCGGAGGCATTGCTGTACCCCAAGATTCTTGAAAAGCCAATTTCCGAGAACCTTTTACATCACCATCAAAAAGATACTTCCAACCGACCATAAATCCTTGATTATCGTTCTCCACGGACAAAGAGAACGGATCCAGCCACTCGAAATTCGATGGATCCAATTTCCCCACGTTATATGAAGCAACTCCCTCGTATACTTTCTGCATGGCCACATTCCCCCTAAAATCTTCCGTTTTCACGACAACAGTATTCACGTCCCTTTTTTGAGCTAAAGAAAAATATTTCACATTCTCCCCGGCCTCAATAGCGAAAGTTTCCAATAAAAGAGTATCCAGCTCCCGAGTCATGGGATTCGTTCCGATAAAAAACACGTTACAAAGTCCGGTAGCAGCTCCGGGGACCTTATATTTTACCTGAAATCCATCCCAATAAGGTAACACCTCTATATCGTTAAAGAAAGCCACCGGACCAGAATCCTGTGTATTGAAAGTAAACTCCATCGCTTTCGATGCCTCGTTACTTTGATTCAACAATGACACCCGCACCGGCACGTTATTTCGAGCTTCATTAAACCCGTCAAGCACGAGTGAATCATAAGCATAAGAGGCAATCTTGATCATTTTCTTTCCCTTGTAATCTTCATACTCTGCCTTAACGGCAAAAATATCCGTATTTTCAGGTAAGGTGTAATGCATAACAGCCCCTCCCGGAATGGCCTTGAACCGAACATTTTCCTGAGGGATCGAAGCATCAAAGTAGGAATCGTTGTCCTCACAGGCAAACAATCCGAATATAAACAATAATATCAAAATTGTATTTTTCATCATTCTATTTTTAAAAGATTAAAATCTACAATCAAAATCGTAAATCTAAAATTCGTTTACCATCCGGGATTCTGCACATACCCGGCAATCATAGCCTCTTCCGCCTTTATCGGGAAGAGATAATCTCGCGGAGCCACGAACTTCGTCTTATCCCATACAACCACCGGTCCTTCGAAATTATTATAAAACGTACGGGCATTTTCTCCTAAAACATTCCATCCCAAAATTTTATCATTCAACTCCAAGTGAGCCAATTTCCAACGTCGCAAATCCCAAAAGCGATGACCTTCAAAAGCAAATTCCACAAAATTTTCCTGCTGAATAATCTCTCTCATTCCTTCTTTTGACTCTATCTTTTGCGGTTGAGTAGAAAATTCTTTCCAAGCAACTTCCACGTCGGGAATACCGGCACGCCTACGTACTTTATTTAAAGGTTCATACACCTTATCATCCGGTTTGCTCAAATACTCATTCCACGCCTCAGCCTGAATCAAATAAAGTTCTGCCAAACGGATCATTGGCCACCGACAATCTCCCAAACTACCGGTATTACTCGTATATTGATAAGTCTGTACCTCCGAACGAGAGAATTTCTTCACGTAATAGCCACATAAATTTTGTGGTTGAGAATACAGCAGAAAAGATTCGTGGATTCCAAATGCCTCTCCCCGATAAGCCTGCACAAGCATATTTTTGTTCGCGGTGGGACCGCGTTGCCAATAACAGCGATCAGCTGCCACATTGGCATAGAAACGGGGTTCCCGTTTAAGATGAAGATTCAAAACATCCTCGTTCAAAGCCACAACATTCTGGTAATCATTGTTCACTTCCCGTCCCAATTTGTAACGATTTGCATAATCCCATTCCTTATCCACGTTCAAAGGAAGACCATTTTTGGTATAAAACATTTCAACCATCTTCATACTCGGAGCCACACACCCGGTCAACAGCGCATATCGATCAGAATGACCTTCGGGGAAAAGAGGTAATGTAAACATGACATAAGAATTCATTATATTTGCATTTCCGGTCAAGAAAATAGCCTCCTCTCCCTCGTAATTCGGTTCCCAAATTGACATTTCAATATCTCGCATCTGATTTAACAACTTGGTTGCCTTATTTCCTTCACCTGTCTTTAATTTATATCCCTGGCTTTCACACATCTCCACAGCGGCATCTGCAGCTTCGGCTGCCCGTTTCCATTTTTCAGGATCATATTCAGCACTAAACAAAGATTCTCCCTTTTTCCCCTTAAAATTCACGTAATACTCATTCCCGTTGAAAAGAGGGGATGCTTGATAAAGTAACACGCGAGCTTTCAATGCCATCGCTCCTTCCTTACTCAAGAAGAGTTTATGAGAAATCAACCTTTCTTTACCATATAACAAATCCGGAATCGCTTCATCCAACAAACGAACAATCTCGTTAAAACAAGTATCCACATGTGAACGAGGAATCTGCATTTCTGCCAAATCTGCATTCACATCAATATTTTTCGGCACTAATACAATGGGTCCGTAACGTCTCACCAATTCAAAATAATAAAAAGCTTTCACTGCAATTGCCTCGGCTTTCCAATTTCTCTTCTCTGCTGCCGTCAAATCGTACACGTTATCAATATTAGAAATAAACGTGTTCAACATCCGAATCGAATAATAAGTTGTTGTCCAGATATTACCTAACGGATCCTGACTCATTTGCAGACCGTCCGCAATATTAAATAATTTGGCCGTATTGTTATCGCGAATATAATTTCCGGTAACAAACTCATCCGCCCCCACAACTCCCGCATTACTACCAAACCCCGAAAAAGAAACACCAGCCATAAACTCCGTAGCTTGCGTTAACCAAATATCAGCACTCGCTCTACGTTCGAAAATGGATTCAAATGTCTCCACATCCTTTTCCGGCACCTGATCCAGATAATCGCCACAAGCCATAAAAGACAATGCAACAATTATAATAACAGATATAAAATATTTTCTCATAATCATGATACATTAAAAGTTTACATTTAAACCAACCGAATAGGTTTTTTGTATCGGATAATTAAATCCATTTCCCCCTAACTCCACATCCCAAAGATCAAAATTCGAAATCAGGAACGGGTTATTGGCACGCACGTACACCTTTAAGTTTTTCAATGCCAGTTTACGTGACCACTTTTTGGGAAGATTATATCCTAATTCCAACGAAGTACAACGCAAGAAACGACACTCTTTCAAAAAATAGGTACTCATTCGAGTTTCTTTATCTGTTGTATAATCTTCCTGTGGATTGTGAGCCGTGATACTTTTTGTTGACAATCGGGGCCATAACGGTCTTTCCGCCTGATTATCCACAGACCAGTGATCCTTATAAATCGCCGTAAGCAAAGCATGATTCCCATAAAAAGGAGAAATTGCTGCCGGATTAATAAAGAATCCCCGTTGTCCGGATCCCTGGAATGCAAAACTGAACTCTAATCCTTTATAATTAATAAAACCATTAAATCCATAAATGATACGTGGAGTCGTCGGGAAACCGATATGCACGGCATCCTTCACATCTATCACGCCATCATCATTTATGTCTCGATAACGAATATCTCCCGGCATTAAATCCCCTCCCTGCACGGGAGAATTATCAATTTCCATCTGGTCTCGGAACAAACCTTCCGCGATATAACCGACCTGTTGTGAAATATCGTGTCCTTTTTTCCATTGCCATTCCGGTTTATCGGCAGCTTCCTCGATTTTCAGATAAGTTGCTTTACTGTAAGTAAATGTCCCATTCAAAATCACCCAAAGATCCGAGTTAAACGCGTGTTGAATCTTACCGGCAAAATCAAGCCCGCGAGACCTTACCTTACCAATATTATCCAATGGTTGCAAACCCAATCCCATAGCCTCCGGAATAACAGTACGATTGGCCAGCACGTTATGACGAACCTGCTGATATATATCTACCGTAGCCTCAAACAATCCATTAAAAAACTTGGTCTCAAGCCCCAAATTCGCCTGTTCTGCAATCTCCCAAGTTACATCATTATTCTGGTAACCCGTGATTCTATACCTTGAAATCTGTCCCAATCCCGGACGGAACGAGCCAGACGGTTGATCCTGCCCAATACTCGGAAGATGAACAAAACGCGGAGTATCAATGATACCATCATTCCCGACCTTCCCGTAGGATAATCTTAATTTCAAGAATGATAACCACTTCGAGGAACCTAATAAAAACGGTTCTTTGGAAACCACCCAAGCACCTCCTACCGACGGGAAAAATCCCATCCGATGATCCTTTGCAAAACGTTCAGAACCATTATAACCGAAACTGCCCTCAAGATAATAACGCTCTTTATAACCGTATGAAAGACGCATCGACAATCCCAGGTTACGCCGACGAATACCGTCTAACACGCTATTGGGAGTTGACTGTAAAGACTCCTGTCCGGACAACACGGCCAGATAAGAAGTCGTGTGATCTTTCCAGGCAGCCGTGTGCAAAATCTTAATATTATATGCCAACTGATTCGATCCAGTTGTCGTTCCACTTCCCTTCAATAAAGTTCTTTTCCCTTCATCTGGATTTAATGCTTCTAACGTGTGTTTACCGGTAACATGATCATAATCCAACAAGCTGTAATAGAAAGGTGTTGTCATGTACGGATTGGAATAATAACCCGCTTGACTAAAAGAAACATCCCCCCGGAATTCAAGCCCTTTCAACAGAAAAGAAAGATTCTGGATGTATTCCAACCGATTTATTGTCGAGAAACGACTCCGATCCACGTATCCCCGTTGAATCAAGGCATAAGGATTATCACTATCACGAGACTTTCCAAAACGTAAATGCGGCCAATTATAGGTGTCATCTGCCGGGTAAGTCGGGGCAAAATCCACCGGATTAGCGTAAAAAGCCAAAGAATAAGCAGTTCTTACATCCTCCAGGGGGCCATGATAAGAATCGAGAGTGGTAAAAGAATTTACAACCAATTTAATACCTTTACTCAAATCGATATTCAAATTCAAACGAAAAGAAGTATTATTATTATTAATATTCACCTTAAATTGATTCAATCGGTCTGTCTTCAACATACCTTGATCCCGGTTATGATTAACGGAAGCATAATATTGAATCACTTTCGACCCACCCCGGATATTGATTCCCATATGATGGTTTATCGAGAAATTCTTGAACAAGACATTATACCAATCATTTGCCGGATAAACGAAATCAGGATATTTCTTACTTCCTGTTCTGGCAATTCGTTCGGCCGAGTATTTAGGAGTAACATTAGGATCCCGGCTTAAAAGAGCTTGATTATACATCTCCATCCACGTGACGGGATCCACAACATCAATCTCATCCGTCGGCATAGTCGCTATCGCCTCATAACGAACAGAAGTATAAACCGAACCCTCCTGTCCCTTCTTGGTCGTCACGATAATCACTCCATTCGCTCCTCTGGCTCCATACATCGCCGTGGCAGAAGCATCTTTCATCACACTGAATGTTTCGATATCCTCCGGATCAATACGAGCCAAATCCAACTTAGAAGCCTCCACCCCATCCAACAAGATCAAAGGATCAATATTTGCCCCGGATTGGAAAGACGTGATACCACGAATGTAAAATTTAGTATTCATCTCTTCTTCTGTCAAGGCTCCGGGAATACCTCCCTGCTGCCACCCGATCATACCGGCAATTTTCCCCGCAAACTGGGAAGTCAAATCACTATTGGAAGACTTTAACATGGAAGCGTCTACCGTCGTAATAGCTGAAACCACACTTTCCTTTTTCTGCGTACCGAAAGCCACCACGGCAACCTCCTCAATATTTTCAACCGTCGGGTTCAAACGAACATCGATTTTAGTTTTCCCTTTGATCGGAATCACTTCATCTTTATAACCGACAAAGGTAATTTTCAACACGTCATCTGGTTTTGCCTCGATGGAATACCGTCCTTCCATATCCGAAGCTATACCCCGGGACGTCCCGTGAACAAGAATTGTTGCCCCGGGAATCGGATTCCCATTCTCGTCAACAACCGTTCCCTTTACCATGATCAAATTCTTCTGGTCTTCGGTTGTTATATCTTTTTTAGTACTGATCAAGATTAAATCACCCACGATCTGATAAGAATATTTTGATTCTTTCAACAACACGCTCAAAGCGGAATCGACACTTACTTCTTTCACTTGAATCGAGAAACGTTCATTCGAAGTCGCATCCCGATTATCGCGAAAACCATAAGCCAAACCCGTTTGTCTTTTAATTTCCGACAGGATATTTACTAGCGTCCTGTCTTTCATATTTAAGGTAACCTTCTTTTGATCTTGCTGTTGTTGTACTTCTATAAATTCAGAAGCAAAAAGTTGTTTGGGGCAATACAACGTCGAAATAAACAACAAAAATATACCGACGGCAATTTTATTTGCCCTTGTTTTAATGATTTCCACTTTCTTTTTCATAAATTTGTAAGAAATTAAATGTAACGTTTTACTTACGTTGTAATGATGAACATCCATCAAAGGTGTCAGACCTGAGAAATCGAACCTTTGAGTTATGTTTCAAAAGGGAATCTTCTCTGAGAAGGTTCTCTTTTTTAGGTAAATGTGAATTTACTCTATATAATATGCACCTCCCTCTGTTTTAATCGGTTTGTCAATAATCAGTCCTAAAGCACGCACCACCCAATCAATAGTGGCTGATCGATCAAACTCCAAGCTATATGCCTGTTTCTCCAAGCCCGGAGCAATCTTGATTTCTACCCCGTACCATTGAGCTATATCAAAAACAATTTTATCCAATCTGGTCCTATTATATTTAAAACTATTACCCAACCAAGTCAAGTAATCTGCCGGATCGACATTTTCAGTACGCATCAATGAATCCTTCATGGAATACCATACCCGTTGATGGGGAATAATCTTAGTTTCTTTACCATTCGCAGTCATACCTATACTTCCTTCAACCAAAACAGCCTCGGCCAAAGCAAGTTTCTCACTATAAAATAAATTGAAACGTGTCCCATAAACCTGTACTCGTGAATCTCCGGCCTTCACGATAAAAGGCTTATCTGATTTCTCCACCTCAAAATATGCCTCTCCCGTAAACTCCACCTCACGTAATGAATCTCGAAACTCCTCCGGGAACTTCAGTTCACTACCAGCATTTAACGTCACGACAGACCCATCGGCAAGTCTTACTTTATAAGTGAAACCCGCGGGAATTACAACTCGATTATAACGAATCGGCTCACTCGTATCAACATCCGCTTCTTCCTTTTTTCCCGATCCCTTTACACGGTATCCCTCTTTTGCTTTCTTCAGATCTAATATTTCTTGAGATAATACACCATGTTCTCTCTCCATCGTGATCAAAGTCGGTACCTTTATCTCGGTCAAAGCGACAGTCGTAATCTTCTCCTCGTCCGATGTCTCTTTTCCCCATTGTAACCACTGTGTCAAGGTAAAGAACACAAGTATTGCCGCAGCCACCGATCCTCCCGCTGTCCACCACACACGAACCGCCCTCTTTTTCCGATCTCGCTTCTTTAACTCGGCCAACATCTTTTCAACTGCTTTTTTCTTATCTATTTTCGAAACCCCATGAACTGCCTCAACCCACTCTTCAACTTTACCCGAAAATGTTTCTTCCCCAATCTCTTGGCTGGTAAGCTTCTCTTTCACCGTTCCCGACTGCTTTATCGCCCTTTCAGCCATTTCCCAATCTTCGCTTTCTATGTTTATTTTGTTCTTCCTTATCATATCTTTTCGTAATTTTATCCACTTTCATATATATCATGTTTACCTATCCATTTTTACTTCAAAAAATGGGGAAAAATCAAATTTAACAATGTTAAATTTTAACTCGTTTAGGTTTTAAAACGAATTCTGCTCCCCCAAGCATCTTACATCCTTCTCTCCCATCGTCGCTTCACCCACGCCACTGCAATCGAACTGATCACCCCACCAATAATACTAAAAACTCCCGCCAACAAGTTATCCGCCATCTGCGATAACGATGAGTCTCATGCCTCCGGTAGGAATTCTATACCGGAAACATGAAACTTCATCCTCGTTAAAATCACTCGATCATTGAAACTTTTGAATCCCCCGAATTCAAAATCGGGAATCCCAATTTACAACGTCATCACTTGGCTATCCGAAGCTCCCTTCCCGTTCTTCAACGTGGCAAAACAATACAGCTTCACGTTCTCGTGACTCCACTCCTCCGGGAGAGCATAAGTAGTGTTACCGTTCTCGCCACGAGCTCGTAACGTTACCAAACGGGCACGACCAAGTACCGTTTCGTACAACATGGCGTACACCACGTCATCATTGAAAGCGTAACCGTTCTCCTCGTCCTGCATCTCTTGCACGAAAGAGTAAAGTTTATTCTCTTCCGAGTAAGTCACCTCCACCTTCGGCGGATACAACATCCCGGAAGCACAAAGTAAGCGATCAAAATCCACGGTTGCCACATTCCGCTCATCCACCGAAACCCGAGACATATTCAGTGAGGTGAAAGCGTTTGCCGCCGAGCCTTTACCGATACCGACAAAACCTTTCCGAATCACCGGCAACAACTGTCGGGATAATTGCACTAGCACTTTCATCTTTGCCCGCTGTGCCAGTATCTCTGGCGTCGGGTTATCCTTCCGAGAAAATACCTTTGCTTTAGCAATGTTCTTCCCTCTCGTGTAACACAACGTGATGTTACCTACTGATTTCCTTGCTTTTCCTAATAAATACGAATTAAATTCTGCCATAATTTTAAAATTGAAATTAAGAATTGAAAATGAACTCTACACACCCGGGGCGGGCCCTGCCCCAAGAAGGTATATTTTTAGTTTCTAACTTTTAGTCTTTATCTTGAAATTCGCTAAATGCGAATTCCAACGCCGGTCCCGGATCGATCTTTCTCGGCGTGATCAGCGAGTGTCCCACCACATCACGAATCGGGTAGGTCTCTTCCAGTAGAGTACAGATTTCCCGTAACACCCGGATCTGTCTTGCCGTGTAACGATGCCAGTATGTCGGGCTATCACCGGAACAATCCGTGTAAACCTCATCAGGCGGCACCACACGCCCGCACTCCGCGATAAACAGATCACCCGAAAAGCGGAGTTTCCCCAAATTATCCAACTCTATCCCGATCGAGTAACGATTCAACCCGCCACGTCCGGCATACCAACTTTTCCCGGCGTGCCATGCCTCGATGTTGAAAGGCACCAGTTGAAACACCTCTCCGCCTCGCCCAATCACGAGATGAGCCGAAGCCGACACGTCCGGGCGGGTCAGGAAAAGTGCAGAACTTTCAGCACTCGTTCCCGCCGTGTAATGTAACACGATCATGTCCGGCCCCTCCAAACGCCGGGTATTCTTTGCGCTCACCAAGTGAACCACCCTGTCCCCCATCAAGCGATGGTTAACGATTGAAAATGAAGAATTGAAAATTGAAAATGCCATGAATAAAAAATTTAGTTAACCAAGTTTTTAACTTTTACTTTTTAGCTTTTAGTCTAAAAACGGCCGCAGCCATTTTTTCTCCACCTCGTCCAACCACGTAACCACCCAAGCCGATTTCCAGTAAATCCCAGAAACGAGACGTATCGGAAAGGAGGGGTAACGTCGTGAACGTTCCCACGAGAACGATCAACGCGAACACCAACATCACCAACGGCCTCCATGATCGCTGCAACCAGTTTCCCCGGGCCTCTTCCACCACCGCCGCAGAGCGGGATCGAGCCATCTCCTGCTCGTGTTCAACCAGTAATTCCAATAATTCCGCTTCCAGTTGTCGTTTCTCCCTCGCCGGGAGTGTCAGGCGGTCAATCACCTTGCCAACCGTCCCAACCACACCTTTCACTCCTTCCACTCCTTCCAAAGCCGTAAAGCCGTAACGATACAATTCTTCACCTCTGCCGTTTCTTCTCTTTTACTTGTCTCTCTTTTTGCCATACTTTCAGTATTAAAATTACTCGTTCCCTTTTATCTTCACACACGTCTCCCCGTAACGACACGTCAGGAACAACTAAACGCCTCGTCTTCTATTAATTTATAAGGTAATTTCCCACCTGGAAATCCTTTAATCTCCCAATCGTAAATCTAAAATCACGAAATCCCAAGATATTGGCTCGGAGAATAAGCTTCCCCGTTCTTCTCCCGGAAGAAACAGTACAAGTGTGCCGCCGTCCCCCGTTTACGCTGCAAACGAAAAGTGGCTTCCTCATCACCTCTTGTCTCCCCATTCGTCTTAACAAATTCCGGAGAAAACGAACGATCGGCATAAAGCACGACAACAGCCAACTTATCCCCCGCCCCTGCGGAAGGAAGATCCTCTGCCTTCTCCCATGACAAGAAAACCGCATCCTCCTCGTCAACACGTGCCATGAGATGATTCACCTTCTGCAACATACCAATCGTTAACTGCAATCGTGCAAAATCTCCAATCTTCCCGTTAGGCTTAAAAACCATCATGTTTAATTTCAAAAAGAAATTGTACCCACTTTTTCCGGTTCCTTTAGCCGCCAGATACCACGCCTTCTGTAACCCGATCTCCACCAAACGTCGATAAAAACGTATCGCTACCCTCAAACGAGAACGGTTTTCCTGTTGTTTTGTCGTATTCGCATCCGTGTAACTCGTTGCCGCACTCCTCACCCGTGTTACTACCCCTACCCGGTAGAAAACCGAATTCCCGATCTTTCCTCGAATATTTTCATCTACTATTGCCATCGCTCGTTTGTATTTAAGATTTTCTTTGTTTTCTGAGGCAAAAGTAGGGCATGCATCCTCCGTATAAAATTCTAATTCACAAACGACCGAATCTTTTCACAAACGACATTTTTCACTACATATTCGACATAAATGCCACATTTTCCTCATTCATAAAAACACGGCCCCATTCTAAAAAAGCCTCCCAAATAATTCATGTAATAAAACGGAGAATCACCGAAAAGTATCTCCAACAAACAGACAACAACAGCCTCTCACTCCCGAATCAAAGACACCCCTGAACGTCTTTGAAACGTCTTTGATTCGAAAGTGATACGTGTTTAATCCCTAAGAACACCCTGTATGCAACGAAAGATGTACGGGTATTTATATATTACAGAACAGTTTGCTGCATTAGAATGACTAAAGTCTACTCCTGTTTATCAAAAAAGTCAACTGTACTACTGGTTACAAGAAAGTAAAAACAGTCATACCGAAATCGATTATATTTTACAAGATCAACAACATGATCATCCCGCTAGAAATAAAAACCGGGAGAAAATTCTTAAACATGACATGAGAAAATTGGCGATTGCAATCTCTCTACACGTTAACGTCACAACCGTTCTATCTCGTCCTCTGTTAGTCCCGTGCTTAAAACTATCGTATCTAAGGGAACTCCCATTTTTTTCATATTCCGGGCAACTTTAAAGACTCCTTTTTCCTCACCTTCAATTAACCCTTCAGCTTTTCCCTCAGCCTTCCCTTCTGCCCTACCTTCTATTCTCCCCTCTATTCTCCCCTCTATTCTTCCTTCTATTTTCCCCTCCAGCTTTGCGGTACCCAGCACGTCATTTTGGATCATAATAGCATCCACATGACGATCATAATCAGCACGTTCCGTGGGATTCATGTTATAATAGACCAATTTTTCCCGAGCTTCTTTCAACCCCGGCGTGGTTGTATCGGGACGAATATAATCGTTTTTCAGGTAATCCAGCCACTCTTCAAGCGGAGTTGTCGCCACCTTGTCAAACTCGTTTACCCGGATCAAGAAATACTCCGGGAAGATTTCCGATGGTAAACGTTGAACCAAGGCATCTCGTTCTTTCACGGTCACTTGTAGATGGTCTCCCGTGTGTACTCCCGTGAACGTATTTTGCCCGTGATACAAGTAATCATTTCCTTTCCCTATATCGAAATAAAGGATACTGATCGAGTACACTTTCTTCACTTCCGAATAAAGTTCTCCTAATGCCATGTGTTCAGTGATCGCCTTGGCTACGCCATAGAGAATTCGTTCTAAAAAATATAATTCCCGGGTAACCTGCACTTCCACGATAATAATCTCGTTCTTGCTATCCCGAGCCTTAATATCCACTCGATTGAACTTGTCGTCGTAATCCTGTTGATTACTCTCGCTTTCCAGAATATCGATGATATGAATCTGCCGGTCAAGCAATACGGTCAACAATCCTTCTAGCACGTCAAAATTCGCCTTGTTCCGCAACAACCGTTTTACGGCCCAATCAAACCGAATGTATTTATCTTTCTCCATGATTAAAAATAATTTATCTATCTCAAAGGTAGGTATTTTTAACGATAAAGGAAAGGAAAAGGAAATTAAAGATTTATTTACTAGCAAATTAAATACAAATCTATTACCCCTCTTTTAGCTGTAATTGACATATCACATACCAACACCTAGGAAAAACCGCTGATGGCCGATTCACCAGGCAGATTGATGATTAAATATGATAATTATAACTCTTATTTACTATTTTGCCGGGAGTGTTCCGGGAAATGTAGCACGTCTAACAAACGGGAACGATAAGCCCGACCTACCGGGAACCATCGGTCTCCGATTTTCACGCTGTTGCCCACAAATGTATCGATGTAATGCCAGTTCAAGATAAAACTCTGGTGTACCCGGATGAAAGTGTCGTCCGGTAAAGAGTCTTCCATCACCCCCAAACGATAAGAAATCATCACCCGACTCCCGTCGATCGCATGAAACTCGCTGTAACTACCCGATCCCTCGACGTAAAGGATGTCAACGTACAAAAGCCGCCGGCCATAATTCTCCCACCAAAGAAATATATGTCCCTCGCCGTAACGGGGTCCATTTGAATGTATTAACGTGTTGGTCTTTTTGTTTTCCATAGATTATTGATTTTACACCTCGTAAAATCAGCCTCGGCGGTTGTAGTGATTATTGACATGCAAACAAAACCGGAAAACAAAAGGCCAATTAGTAACAAACTCTTCACATCGCCCTCCTATAAGAACAACACTCCAAACATCAGATATTCAAACTGAAGGACACGTACTTTGATAGAATTTCCAAATTCAAATCTGTAACATATCGGAACAATTCGATCTTTAAATTTTGCCAAGGTATAAGGATCATAGTCGTTATATTTTATTTTGAACCAAAAACTGACAAATCGACGCCCTCGCCGGGTTTTCGATTGCTGATAGTCCAAAATTTCATACTTCACACCCTTCATGTTCTCCACGTAACCTTTAGGAGGAAACAAACCCGGAAAAGGATTATCATAAGTCATGCAAGAAATGACAGAATCCCCACATACTTGAATATAAATCGGAACATATAGCTCCCCGTACCACTCTCACTGGTAAAAAACTCTGGTATCTTTAATCTTTTCTCTAAAAAGGATCGCCCCTAAACTCATCCAAGAGGCGGTCCCAATTCTATACGCTCCTCTCACTTACTTATTTACTCTTCTTGTTTTTGGCTGTTCATCTCCGCCTCATTCTTTTTGATCAATCTATTAAACTCGTCTTTTGGCAATCTCCATGGGCTAAACGTACCAAACATGTCATAACAACTCTTATTCAAAAAAATAGTCGTGTACTCATTTCCACTTCCAAACGAACCACATACGTCTAAAAGAATCTGTCTACCTCCTTCACTATCTGGATCCAATACTTGGAAATCTACTTTCTTGAAAGTTTTACATTCCTCCTTTATTAAATTATGATAAAAATTTTTCAATGTATTCTTGGGAAATCCTTCTAATTTTTGAAACGCTTCGTCCGGCATAGAAAATTCCACGGTGAAAACACGTCCATTTTTATCAACAAAAAGGTTAAGATTAAATCCTTCTAAAGCTTTTATCTCGGGAGGAAATATTTCCCAAAGTTGATCCTCCCAATCATAAATAGCCTTGTTCACTTCGTCGGAATTTAGATTATAATTAATTCCTCCCGGGTATTTACTCTCAAACCGTTGAAAACATTCTTTAAAATCAGAGACTCTCAATCTCCAATAAAATTCTCCCGATTCATAGGTCTTCCTTATAGGAATAACTTCCAAACCGTTAATAACTCTTTTGGGCAACGTATCCACAACGTATGGATACCATTGTGCATTTGCGATCATGGTACATGACAAGCATACGAATAGTGTTATAATTATTTTTTTCATCTTTTCGTGTTTTAAAATTAATATAATGAATCTGTGTTATTTAATTTTACCGTAAAACCAAATAATACCTAACAATCGTGGTCTATAGCCATTCAAATCTGCTACCTTTATTTTTGTATCTTCTATCCAAAATAGACGGGATATACCAAACTGGATAAAATTCTCTGAGAACTGATCCATATTCTGAACCTCATTTTTAAGAAGCTTATCCAGCCACCCTAAATAACGTATATATTCATCATGATCTATTTTCATCCCTTGATATTCATACGGAAATGTACTAAAATCACGACGCATAAATAAATCGGTCAAAACCCTTATCTCGTACTCTTCCCGAGCGGCATACAATCGCTTCCGGTACTCGTCAACCGAGTAAAAAGCAAAAAAATGCAATAACTCATGTATCATGTTTTCTATCTTAAGGTTTTCTACACCAGAAAAACCTATTTCGGAAGAATTAGGATTAAACCAAGATTTCCTTTCATCATCATGTCTTACTGCTACTCGAAACTTAAATCCCCTATTTATCAAATCATCTACAACATCACGCATTTCCGGAATAAAGCGATATATGCTTTGAAGAAAATTCTCCACTTTGCCAAGATAACTCTTACTATCAGCGGATTTATCGTAATCGATAAGCTTCTTCACCCATTCCTCGTACCCGGCAAAAGGTGGCGATGTCCTACTACTCAAGGTCTCCAACCCTTGTTCGTCTTCTACCATATCCATCTCGTTGACACAACTACTAAGTGCTAACAAGATAAATAACAAATAACCGATGTTTCTAAACAATTTTGTTTTCATAAGTTTATATGTATTTAGTTTTTAAAATTAGGACCGCCCCTTGGATGAGTTTAGAGACGGTCCTGATTTAACACACGCCTCACATTTGCTATTTTTTCTTTTTCAGCATCTCGTCGATCTTCTTCTCCAAGTCTTTGCCCCGGAGATTTTTAGCCACAATACGGTTTTCACCATCAAGGATGAAGGTGCAAGGGATTCCTTTCACACAATAGTCTGCAGCAATTTCAGACTGCCCACCTTTCAAGTCCGACACGTTCTTCCAGTCACAACCGTCTTGCCCGATGGCTGACAGCCATGCCTGCTTGTTATCATCAATAGAAACACTGATGATCTCTAAACCTTTGGGACGATACCGCTTGTAGATTTTTATCAGGTTTACATTCTCCTGACGACAGGGCAAACACCACGAAGCCCAGAAGTCAACCACTTTTACCTTCGCCTTCGTCTCGTGTAAAGACAACACCCCACCGTCTGCCAACGGGGCGCTGAAATTGGGAGCAACAGCTCCCACGGTCACCTTTTCCAGCTTAACCAACTCGTCAGCGACTTGCTTGCCATAGATTGTTGCTCTCGCCTCTTCTCCCAACGCCTCGTAGCGTTCCTTCAACTTTGCATCATCCAGAATTTGCGCCATCTTGGAGGCCACCACGTAAGCCGCCACGAAGGAATTGTTGTACTTCTTCAGCAAGGCCAACTCTTCCGCATCCGCTTTATCCACGATTTTCTTAAACTCCCTCTGTAATCCCGCCTCTTGCGAGGGATTCATTTGGACTTGAGCTTGTATTTGCTGCCTTTTTTGTGCCAGAGACTTATCCAAATCGTTAAATTCCCTCCATATTTTCTGTGCCTCGCCACCACCTTCCACGACTAGCTCGTTTGTCCCCATCGTAATCGTGTAATGGGCATTCTCCAACATTAAAGCTGCCAACAAGGCATTCTTTTTCATCGGCATCAGATAGACCAATGTCACTTCCGGCATCCGGCCCGTGAACTCGAACTCGCCATTCGTGACCGTGGCTTCGCCAATATCAAGCATCCCCTTATCCGTATTGGCCACCAACAGTAATTTACCGTTGACCGTGTTCCCCAATTTTCCTTCAATTTTATAACTATCTTCTTGTGCCATGGTAAACAGGACGCAACCTAATAACATACATACTGTAAATAAAATCCTTTTCATCTTTTCCGCTTTTTGTTGTTGAGAAGTGGCTGAAAGCCCGCTCACCGTAACAAACGGGACTTTTCAGCACTTCCAATATTCATGTTTTAATCCCGCTGTCTTGGGAGTTTCAATGCCGGTTCCTTCTCCGTCTTCGGGTTAGCCTTTTCAATCACCATTCCGTCCACGATTATCCCGGCGGGATAAATCATCGAGGCAGGGTAAGCATTCGGCAAGTAGTTCATCACCTCTTCCTTCGAGGATATGGCAACCAACTTCAACAATTTTGTCAACTCCGGCATACGGAAGCCCGTGGTACGAACACGGGTTTCTTTCCCGTCTTTCAGGTCTACCCGGTACACGACAAGTGCCGCCCCGGAAATACCTCTCACGATGTAGGCACAGGATTGTCCGGCTGCTTTCGCCGTCTTGATCAATAACTTTTTCATCTTCTCGTGAGCAATGCCCTTCTCCGCTTGCACGTGGATCGTTCCCGTACCCGTCACCAACGTCGGGCTCTGCGGGGACATGATGAAACGAGAACTACCCGTGGTCTCCGGGGCTTTCAATGCGGGGATTCGCCCATTCAGCATTTTCTTGAATACCCCCTTTTCTACCAACACCATTTCCGGTTCCGGCGTAACTCCGTCCCCGTCCACCTCATAATAACCATATAGCGGAGTTCCGTTATATTCCTTCTTGTTCGTGTAGTTCTTTACCGTCAAACGCTCGTCCACGATCTTTTGGCCAAACTGATCCGCTAATCCCCGCCCCATAGGCATAAACGAACGGGCCGCAATCAACCCGCCACGATAGAGCAGATTATTCGCCAAAATAGTAGCCACGGCTCCCCCCTCGAACATGATCGGACCGTTATAATATTCCGCTACGGGAGGAGCTGCTTTTAGCTGCATCAATCCCTCGGCAAATGTTTTTACCCGTGCTTTCAATTCCTCAACCGAAGGAATCTCTGCCGGATTTAACAAGGAAAGAGAGAATGAATCACCCAAGTTCGAACCATCATCACCACGGACTTCCGCGGAAACCGTGACACTCACGTATCCTCCGGGCTCTTTCAGTTGTACCCCTTCCGTGGTCAGACGGTACATATCCATTTCCATCCCGTTGATCGCCACGCTGGAATTATAAATCTCCTTGTACTCGTTGAACACGGCAGACGCCTCGGTCACCAGCCGTTCCAAGACATCTTGATCAATCTTGTAGGTCTCCGAACGCTCTTGTATGCGGGTAACCGCTGGCAGAGGTTGCATATCTGCCAGTGCTGCCTCTTCCGATGGAAGTGGGTTCTGTTGCAGATAATTCATTTTCTGCGCCATCATACCCAATGCGTACTTGTACATCATATCCGATGATTCCCACAACCCACGACGAATCACATCATAGTCCACCTCCGAAGGTAATTGTGCGGGAGCGATCTGTTCTTGATATTGCGCATCACTGTTTCTCTGGTAATCACCAAGCAAAACTTGAGTACCGCCACTCATTTGCCACGGGGACACGTTCGAAAGCATTAATCCTCCCAACGAGGCCGCCATCTGAAAGTGACGATAACGGGCTATCGTGTACGAAATATAATAAGGTTTCGGCCCGTTAGGGAGGACTAAAGCCGCCTTATTACGTTCCTGTTCGGAACGCATCGCGGCAAAAATAACACCATCCGGATCATTCTCTTTCACCATTTCCGGTTTCGGAGAAGGCAGTATCGGGGCAATATCACGAGCTTGTGCCCGACGTTGCGTTTCGATCTTACTCACGAATATCGTGGGAGAAGATGCCGTCACGGGCACCCATCCCGACTCCGCACCGCAAACACCCGTGAAAACACTGGGTTCATTCCCGGCAGCCGCAATATTGGAGAACATGGATAACGGGGTACCGATCAAGTCCACCCCCCGCACCAACTGATCCGGGCGACCATCCACGAAGACCCGGTATACTTCCAAGGGTGTCACGTTGAAGGAATTCAGACTTCCGCCCTCGCCCGTGTACGTGAAACCACTCGTCACGGTCCGAAAATAGTAACCGTATTCCTTTCCCTGCTTTTGAGCCTCTGCCACCAACATAGCCCGAAGTTCATCCTCCGTGTAAGGGTGAGAGGTCTCTATGATCAAGTTGGATTGCCGGGAAACGGGATCGCCACCGCCAGAAGTACGACCATGGCCGTTACTTGACGGGAACCCATCCAGCGGAACCCGACTCATCAAGAACTCTTTCAACACGCCATTCACCACGTTATCCACCCGGCGAGCTTTCACGCCCTCGTCATCATACACGTAATGACCATACAAATCGGTATCAGCATAGCGTTTTAACAAAGGCGCACAATACACTTGGAATTCTACGGGCAACACTTGCTCTCCCACCATCTTCTTGAAAGTTTGACCGCCCGATTTCAATCGATGACCTTCCAGACGATGGCCAAAAATCTCATGAAAGAACACCCCACTGGCAGGGCCCGACAGGATAGCAGGCCCCGTGTAAGGATCAGCAACCGGAGCATCACGCAAAGCCAGCAATCGCTTGATCATGTCCCGTGCATCGGCAATCATCCGGTCATTATCCGGCAAGTCATCAGGCGTGTAAGCAAAATAGTCCCTGTTCAACGGCAATTCCATCCCGTCTGCCGCTTTCAGGGATGCCATTAACATCACCCGGGTGGCTACCCGGTTCTGCACTACCAAGCTCCCCTCGCTATTCACGAAATAGGTACGCAATATCTGAAAACTAAAACTGGCTGATCCCTCGCTTAACTCGGGACAAGTTTTGAACACGGCAGAAACCTCGTTCAGACGCTGTTCCCAAGCCCGTTTAATATCCATTTTTTGCCTTCCGGCAGCCAAGGGTGCCTCGTAATAACGCACCATCGGGGCATCGGAAAAACAGGGGGCTTTATCCTCGTCCTCCACGCTCACCGTGGCCCGAGTCTTTGCTTGATCATACATATTACGAGCAAACTCGTAGCGTTGCAATGTTTCCCGCCAAATCGCTTCCCGAATCGCATCCGTGGCATCATCATCCAAAGGCAAAACTACCCCTCGTGCTCCCCGTGCATTAGGTCCGGCAAACCCACCCTGCATATTATACTTGAAATTATCCAATTCCGGGCTACCCAACCGGATTTGCGGCACCAACGTTCTCATACGATTCTCGTTGGAAGTTGTCACGGCCCCGAACGAGCTCACGACCGTTATCGTGCGGTCGTCCATCGCCCGCAGGTTCATGTAATAGGGAATACTTTCTTGTTTTTTCAGTTGCTCCATGCAGTACACCAGCTCTTGTTTCATCAGTTGCAGGAGACGATCCTCCTGTTCTTGAGCGAAAGCACCGGAAAAACACAATAAGAGTATCCCGCTAAAAAAGAGTTTAGTAAAATGATTGATTTTTAGCATACTTTTTTAGATCTGTTTGTAGAAGGTGTGCCAAAATTCTTTGACACACCTTCTTTTTAATACTTATCAAAGTCGCTCAAGCGAGCATATAAAGACATCTTTCTTTACTTCAATTTGAAGAGAAGAATATCACCCAAAGCGATCGCACAGTTCCCTCCCGGGTCCGTACCGTCTTGCAAGGTAAACTTGATGTAACGTACCCGCCGAGAACCTTCAGGGAATTTCAATAAAGTAACCTCACCAGAACCTCGTCCCAGCTCATTGGTTTCAAAATAAGTGACATTTTGCCAATGACCTCCATCGGTTGATACTTGAATAGAAATTTGAGAAGGCATAATATACTGCATTCGTCTATCCATCATCGGGTGATATAAGGGTTGCGCTATTTTTATCCCGCTAATCTCTGTCTCTTCCAGCAATTCCATTGCCATCTCGTACTTACGAGGTACAGTATTAGACGTGGTTGTCCATGTCGTTTGATAATCATCATCTAACAAGGCATCCAAATCGGCATAAAGGTCCGAAGGAGAACAGTTTATTTTGCTACCATTGTCATACGTTTTTAAAGCTTCCGGCTGAATAATTTCCATCGCGGGAAGCGGGGAGAATCCCATGTGTTCCATATACGGGGGTTCTTCATATTCAAAATAAGGGATATTCCAACCTCCATACCATTCGATTTTCAATCCCAAAACATCCGGTTCACTTGCCTTATCCAACACCAGCAGACTCCTCCCTATATCACTCCGTAATTTAGGATAATCGTCATCCGTCGAATAGCCATGCTCTTTATCTAAATACCGATTTTTCGCAAACACGAGTTTTTTCAGATTCGGGCAATACAACACGTCCTCGAAAGTTTCGATATCGTAATCAAATTCCAATTCTGTAACTTTCTCAACAAATTTCTCAAATTCCGCCTCCTGTTCTTTCGTTTTGTTCGAATATCCATAACGACGCTCGATCGCATTCACAAATCCCGAACTGAAAATCTTTGTATGGCTCAATGCCAACGGGTCAAATTCAATCAAATCCGGACAACCTTCCACCCTTCCTTTCCGAAGCACATAAATCGTGTCCGTCGGGTTCACGCTCACATCATCGATCGTGATAAAAGCACTATAACTGGTTTCTTTATCAAACGTATAATATTGAATATCTCCCTGTGTATTCTTGTATTGCAGTTTAATCTCATCAATATTCTCGTTCCATTGATCGGAGAAGAAAATCAATTTATTTTTCAGGAAGTACGGTTTCACAACTCCTCTCGTGAATGCCAGCATAATCTCATGTTCTCTCGTGTAAGGACGTCCATAGGTGGTTTCCACCAAAGACTCGTTACCCGCAAAATCTATGGCACTCACGTCGAAACGGTAAGTCCCATTTGTCAAATTTTTCAACTCGTAAGACTCGGTCGTACTGGGAAGTAAAATCGAATCTTTCAGGTCTTCACATGACCATTTTACCTTGATTTTATCAACGGTAGCATCCGTCCCGTTTATCCATTCCACAAGCAAGCGTTCCCAGCCCGGAGTGGCATGAACTTCTGTACATTTTGCCACATAACGGATCTTCCCGTCTCCGGCATAATCACTATACGTGTCTTCCAGACTTTCACCGCACCCCACCAACAAGGCTGCCACCGCAAATAGATTTATGATGTATTTTCTCTTTCTCATAACTTAATCCTTTTTCACATAAACTTCCAGTTCCTGTAACGTAAAATACTCTTGTAAATTACGATTTATCCCGTCTTCTTTCGACGTGTCAAACGTGTCGTGTACCAGTACTTTCAAGTAACGATACTTGTCGTTTACAGGAGGGAGTTGAATATCCACGTAAATCGGGTCTTTTGTTTCCAAATCATTCACATCCTTGGGCGCTAACATCAGATCTGTCGTAAGACGTGACCACCTTTTTGTTACCGCCTCACGTTTAGGATCTTGATTCAGTTGTCCTAGATACACCCATCCCTCGTCATCCGGATCTGAAGATGCGCTGTTACCATACACCGACATTTTACACGGCACTTTATCTTCGTAAGAACCGATCCACACGTTTCCCCAAGTAGCCAAACCAACGGCATGATTTGCATGCATGGGATAAAGGCAATAAATACGAATCCATGCCGGAGTCTTTGGTTCTCTCAAATCAAGAATAATCGGTTTTTCGTAGGAATAAGGTCCGGCAAGGTAAGCTCCATAAATTTCCGTACCTTGACGAGAATCCTTATCTTCATAAGCAGAAGCTATCAAACGTTCCAATCCTTTCAATTCCCCGTCAAACAGATATTCCACTCCCGTCTTGGCCTTAGCACTTTCTCTTGACAAACCGAAATCATTGAAATCACTGGCTGACATCGGCCACTGTTCAGCCCGAAAAGCATCAATGTCCGGATAAATTTCCTGTCTTACACGGAAACCATGAAAATCTTCCGTGCGGACAATCACCGTATTGCTTGCTCTTTCCTGTTTTTGTATAAAATTAACCGTGTCTCCTTGTTGCGTGATCGGGAAACTACTCATCAGAATCGTATCTTCCTTCTGCGTCAACGGGTTTGTTCCCAAGTAAAAAACATGAACCATTCCGGTAACCACCGAGGGACTCTTGTAAATCACCTGAAAACCATTCCACGAGGATCTTACCATCAAGTCATCGAAGAAAGACCAAGGCGCACTGTCCAGCGTTGAAAATTCATATTCCATGGCTTCCGATTCTTCATTATTCTGGTTCACAAAAGAGATCCGGGCTTTTATCCCTTCCTGATTTCTAGTAAAACCATCCAACAAAACCGAGTCTCCACTATAACCGCATGCTTTCAATATATCAAATCCTTGCCAATCCTTGTAACGGATATTCATGGCAAAGATGTCGCTATTGTTCGGTAACCTGTAATGCATCATTGCTCCTCCCGCAACCGGAGTAAACTTGATCTCCAGTCCCTCAGTCGATGGCTCAAAAACCGAATCATCGTCCTCACAGGCAAACAAACCGAATATTACTAATAATAAGAAAATGGTATTTTTCATCATTCTATCTTTTTAAGGATTAAAATCTACAATCATAAATCCATCATTTACCTACCACCCCATCCCGGGTTCTGCACCATTCCGGAAATCAAGATCTCTTCCGCATCAAACGGATCAAGATAGTCCCGCGGAGCAATGAATTTATTACTGCTATACACCACGACCGGCCCTGTTTCATAGTTATAGAATGCCTGATCCGTGGTCCCGATAACATTCCAGCCATATTGTTTTTCATTCATCGTCTGGTGGGCCGTCAACCAGCGGCGAATATCCCAGTAGCGATGTCCCTCGAAGGCAAACTCGATGCCATATTCCTGATGAATAATATCCCGCATCCCAACTTTCGTGGTTACTTTTACCGGGTTGTTGGAATAACTCCCCCAAGCTTCTCTCACGGGTAAAACTCCAGCACGTTCGCGCACCTTGTCCAACGGATCATACACCCGGCTATCCGGCTGATCCAAATATTCATTCCAAGCCTCCGCCTGCATCAGGTAGACTTCGGCAAGACGGATAATAGCTGCCGTTTCATTTCCTTGTAAGTTATTGGCATATCCTAAAGTATTGAACCACGAGAACAGGTGTTTTTTCAACCAGTAACCGTTGATATTCTGCCATGAGTTACTGACAATAAAGTCATATTGCGTTCCCCATGGTTCTTCTCCTTTATGTGCTTTTACAAGAAAATTATAGTCCTTATCTGCCGTATTTGTTCCGCGTTGCCAATACATCCGATCTCCCGCAATACAAGCATAGAACCGGGGTTCACGACGAAGATGAAGATTCACCACATCGATATTCATTGGGATAACCCCCTCGTACACGGGACTACTTTCGGAAGCTAATTTATAACGATTGCTGTAATTCCATGTAATATCGGCATCAATGGGTAGCCCGTTCGCCGTGTAGTACATTTCCACCATTTTCATAGAAGGAGAAAGGCAACCTAACGCTTGAGAGTCAAAATTATCGTCATCACCAACCAATCGCGGCAAAATAAATTGGTAAAATGTAGACGGGTATTTCCATTCTAACAAGTATTCCGAATTGTTAAAGCGAGAAAACGACATATTCTCAATATCAGCCATTTTATTTAATAAATCGGTCTTTTTCCCGGTCGCACCCAAGACTAAAGCCCGTCCGCCGTCCTCACACATTTCAGCGGCCTTATCAGCGGCCTCTGCGGCTAATAACCATTTATTCCGGTCATAAGTAGAATTAAAAAGTAATTCCCCATTCTTGTTTTTAAAGTCGGAATAAAACGCATTCCCGTTGAAAAGAGGGGAGGCAGCATAAAGTAGCACTTTTGCTTTCAACGCATACACAGCTTCGAGGCTAAACGTATGACCATAATTGGATATCCTCTGGCTATGTTTAGGCACGTACTCCATGGATTCCTCCAATAAATTAATGATCTCTTTGAAACAAGTGTCCACGTGTTGGCGAGGTAATTGATAATCTTTTACTGGCAGGTCTACCGGCATATTTTGAGGAACCAAACAAATGGGACCATAACGGCGTACCAATTCGAAATAAACATACGCTTTTACTGCTTTCACGTCTGCCTTCCACCAATTACGATCTTCCTCACTCATGTTATAGGTATGGTCCACATTTTCAAGGAAAATATTACAGTTGCGGATAACGACATACATCCTATACCATATTGACCCATAAGGATTTTGAGACATCTGAAGACCATCAGCAATCTTTAACCCGTCAAGATTATACAATGTAGAACTATGCAGGGCCTGACAAGTTACAAATTCATCCGCTCCAAGATAAGCCGTATTAACCCTAAAATCGGCGAATATGTTGTTCAACTCGGCATAAAGTCCTTTCCACCAAAGCTCTACTTTCGTGCGTTGTTCAAAAAGCGATTCTACCGTTTCAATATCTTTCTCCGGCACCATATCAAGGTAATTACACCCGGGGAGCAGAAGAATACCACAAAGTATTGATAATAAATATTTTTTCATTCCTGTATATATTTAAATTAGAAACTTAGGTTTAACCCGATCGACCAGGTGCGTTGAATCGGATAGTTAAAACCATTGTCCCCCAGCTCCACATCCCAAACCTTAAAGTTCGTGATCAGGAAAGGATTATTGACACGGGCGTAGAATTTCACCGTTTGCATTCTCAATCTTTGCAGGAATTCCCGCGGAAGATTGTAAGCCAATTCGATAGAAGTGCAACGCAAGAAACTACATTCACGCATAAAATAAGTTGATCTTCGTTCTTCTGATCCGGTCCATGCTTCCTGAGGATTATGTGCGGTTATTGATTGCGTGGAAAGGCGCGGCCAGAAAGGATGTTCCTTCATGTTATCTGCACTCCAATGGTCATCGTAAATCGCTTTCAACATAGCTCGGTTGTCCACAAACGGACTAATATTCTGAGGATTCATAAAGAAAGCCCGTTTCCCGGATCCCTGGAAAGCAAAACTAAATTCAATATTCTTGAAGTTAAAGAAACCGCTGAACCCGTAAATCACACGGGGAGTTGTCGGGAATCCGATATACGTGGCATCATTCACGTCAATGACTCCATCCTCGTTTATATCACGGTAGCGAATGTCTCCCGGCATGATGTCTCCTCCTTGGGTAGGAGAATTGTTGATCTCTGCCTGGTCACGGAAAAGTCCCTCGGCAATGTAACCGATCTGCTGCGACAGTTCATGCCCCTCTCTCCGTTGCCATTCCGGCTTACTCGTGGCTTCCTCGATCTCCCTATAAGTGGCCTTACTATACGTGAACGTACCGTTCAAAATCATCCAAAGGTCCGGAGTAAAAGCGTGTTGTATCTTACCCGAAAGATCAATACCCCGAGAACGAGCCTTACCCACGTTACCAATTTGCGGCTTCTCCAAACCAGTAGTCGAGGGCATCGTGTAACGATAATCCAGAATATTATGCCGAATTTCTTGATAAATGTCAGCATTTAGCTCCACAATCCCACCAAAGAACTTGGTTTCGATACCGATATTACTTTGTTCTGCAATTTCCCACGTGAGTTTCTCATTCGGATAAGAAGCCACGTAAGGCCTTGATATATTGTTTCCACTTGGAGCTGGATCTAACGCACTGTCATTATCCAGCAAAGGTAGATGCGTGAAACGCGGAGTTTTAATCACACCGTCATTCCCGACCTTACCCCACGAGAAACGAAATTTCAAGAAAGAAAGCCAATGAGCGGTGTGATCAGCAAGAAATCTCTCTTTGGAAGCAATCCAAGCCGCTCCTAATGCGGGGAAGAATCCGAATTGATGATCTTTGGCAAAACGTTCGGACCCGTTGTACCCAAAACTAGCTTCTGCAAAATACTTGTCTCTCCACCCGTAAGTACCGCGCATGGACACGCCCATATTTCGGTTAGGAATACCATCCAACACGGATGCGGTTTGTGAATAGGTTGTCTCCTGCGCATTAAACACAACAGTCAAGCTGGTCTGATGTTCTCCCCAAGCCGCCACGTGTAGCCCCCGTACCTCGTAACTCATTTGCGTGGATTGAGAACTATTCGTATGTTGACCATCTGTATCTTTTGTCAATGTCCTTGATGCCTCACTACTATTCAAAGCATTTAATTGATGTACTCCGGTTTCAAAATCATAGTCTTTCAGAGCATACATATAAGGAACTGTTTTATAAGCATTCGCGTAGTACCCCGTCTGGTTCATGGAAACGGAAGCCCGTAACTCCAATCCCTTGAGAAGAGTCGAAAGATTGTGTATATACTCTGCACGGGCCACAGCAGAGTAACGGCGACGATCCTTATATCCCTGATGCAAAATCAAATAGGGATTGGTAGTATTTTGATCCACGGCGCCAAAACGAAGATGCGGCCAGTTAGATGACTCATCTGCAGGATAAGTTGGAGCAAAATCCACCGGAGAAGCATTAAAAGCCAGATAATAGGCCTGCGATACATCGGCATAAGGACCGCGGTATTTATCCAAGTTCGCCGAAGTGTTAATGTTTAACCGAATTCCAGCACTCAAATCAATATTCAAATTCGTACGGAAAGAGAACGTACTATTCTCGATATTACACTTGAACTGGTTCAAACGATCGGTCTTCAACATACCCTCGTCACGGACATAATTCACGGACGTGTAATATTGAACCAACCGGGAACCACCCCGGATATTCAATCCGGCACGATGATTAATGGAGTAATCGTGGAACATGATGTCATACCAATCATTCGCCGGATACACCCAAGAAGGATAGGAAGGAGAACCGGTACGTTCGATGCGCTCCACGCTATATTGCGGGGTGGCATCCGGGTTACGAGCCAACAATGCCTGATTGTACATTTTCATGTAATTGATGGGATCCACCACCTCGATCTCCCTCGTTGGCATACTCAATACTGCCTCGTAACGAACAGAGGTGTAAACACTACCTTCCTGTCCTTTTTTTGTCGTAATCAAAATAACCCCGTTCGCCCCACGAGCCCCGTACATGGCGGTTGCCGAAGCGTCTTTCATCACGCTGAAAGTTTCAATATCTTCAGGTGTCATACGAGAAAGATCCAACTTGGACGATTCTACACCATCAATCAAGATCAAGGGATCGATATTAGCCTTGGATTGGAAGGAAGTGATACCACGAATGTAAAATTTGGTATTCATTTCTTCTTCTGTCAACGCCCCGGGGATACCTCCCGTCTGCCACCCCACGATACCGGCGATTTTCCCAGCAAACTGGGAAGTCAAGTCACTACTTGAAGACTTCAAGGTTCTTGCATCCACGGTAGTGATCGCCGAAACCACGCTCTCTTTCTTTTGCTCCCCGAAAGCCACAACGGTTACCTCCTCGATATTTTCGGCCGTGGGGTTCAGACGAACATTCAATTTCGTTTTGCCTTTAAGTGGCACTACCTCTGTTTTGTAACCAATGAAGGAAATCCGCAAAGCATCCTCCGACCGAGTATTGATCGTGTAACGTCCGTCAGCATCCGTGGCCACCCCTTGGGTAGTTCCCTGGATAAGCACCGTCGCCCCGGGAATGGGATTCCCTTTTTCATCCACAACTCGCCCGGTAACGGCAATCAACTGTACCGGTTTCTTTTCCCGGATGACTATCACGATCCGATTTTTCTCCAACACATAATCATACGGACTATCTTTCAATAGTGTATTGAGGGCTTCTTCCACGGTAACATCCGTTACTTCTAAGGTGAATCTCCGGTTCTTATCTACCGATCCGTTACTTTGGAAACCGTAATCAAGGCCCGTCTGCCGATTGATTTCGGTAAGGATTGCTTCCAGCGTGGCATTTTTCATCGAAATCGTTACTTTCTTTTGGATGACCTGAAACACACTGGATGTGGCCCCGAAAGTACTCTTTGGTACAGCACTTAGCGTCGCAGATACCAAGAATATGCACAACGCAATTTTTTTAGCGATATGAATACCGCCGATGTGATTTTTTTGCATAAATTTGTCGTACTAATTAATTAAATAGTAAATTTGATTTACTGTTTGATGGTCGCTATGATAAAGGCTCAATTTTATTCGATAGCGATTTCACGTGAAATTATCCTGCCTAGCGGGATAATTTTTTTGATTCAAATGTTTACTTCACGGTGTAATGCCCCCTTTCTTCTATAAATTTGCAATTTGTTATTTTTTCAAGGAACGACACAACTTCATCTATCGGTGTCGTTTTATTTAGATTCATAGTGACTTCTATTTTATCCAGTCCTTCCCGGGATTCAAAAGAAACCCCGTACCAGATGGAAATGTCTTCTAACACCAGATCCAAAGGCTTGTCCCGATAACGGAACACGCCGTCTAACCACGCCGTGGCATACTGTACATCCACAGGTTGTACCTTGATGCCTGCCGATGCCATATCATAAGACACTAATTCCCCGGGAACGACTCGGACTTCCTTGTGACCAGGGGATTTAAAACCGATCTTCCCCTCGATCAAAACGGTTTCGATGGCCTTTTGAGGACGTTCTTTCACGTTGAAACGGGTTCCATAGACCCGGATCTTCGAACCGCCGACACTTATCTCGAAAGGAATATCCGATTTGGCCACGCTAAAATAGGCTTCACCCGACAATTCCACTTCCCGTTGTTTCCCAACGAATATTTCCGGGTATTTCAAGCTACTCCCGGCATTCAGCGTTACCTCCGTCCCATCGGCAAGAGTGACGTTATAGGTAAACCCGGCAGGGATGATTAACCTGTTGTACACGATTTCCCGCACGGCAGGCATAGTATCGTAGATCACCCGGTCGTCTGTAATCCGGATATTCGATTTCCCCGCAGTTGAATCCGCTTCCCTCTCTTTTAGGTTCAACTTATTGCCATCTGCCAAAATCAAAGTAGGCACGACAACCTGATGATCCGTTTTAAGGACACGAGGTATTTCTGCCACGCCGAGATTTTCTTTTACCCCTCTATTCATCCACAAAGAAGCAAACACTACCCCGCAACACAGGACTGCCGCCACAGAACCTGTTGCCCACATCACGCGACGACGCATCCTCAGGCGACGTATCCGACGGTCAAACCGCATTCCCGCAGCCTCAACCTCTTCATCCGAAGGGATTTTCACGTTATCCAGAATTTCTTCTATATCTTTTTCAGTCTTCATATCTATGCTTTTTTATACATATATAAACCGAGATAGGAAAAACTACCGCAGAAAAGTGTTTTTTTTCAAAAAAGATTTACATTTGCATAAATAAATCTATATTGGATGCATGTCAAAACAGAACGATATAATTCTTTTGGAATCTTTTAATCGGCGAAACCCGAAAGCATTTAGTATCGTTTATCGAATGATATATAGAGAATTATATCTATACGCCACCCGACTTTTCGAATCCCTGAATGTTCCGGCAGAAGACGTTATACAAGACATCTTCACCGATATGTGGCTCCGGGAATCCGTCCAATTCTCGTCAATCCCTTACATCAAGACATTCTGCTTTATCGCCTTGAAAAATGCCTACAAGAATAAAATCAAGCATCTGGGATACCAACAACGTTTCAAAATGGAGAGTAAAGTTGAAAACAAATTTTCAGAGGACATCGAGCAAGTGGAGCTATACCATTCCCTGTACGAATCTCTCAAATTCCTACCCGGCGATTACGCCACGGTCATACGTATGTACCTCGAAGGCTGGAAACCCGAAGAGATTGCCACGAAGCTAGGCCTCGCCCTCCAAACCGTCTATAACAAACGCCGGGAGGCGGTTGTTATTTTACGGAAATATATGATGAAGTAATATAATTTTGATTAATCCTGAGACACAAAATATAATTATTAGGAAACATTCGAAATTTCTATTTAGTCATATCATTGTTTTTCAACCTTTTGATCTCTCTATCAAAGTCACTTTCCAACAAATCCATTTCACGTTTGCGATAAATCTCGAACTCTTTTTCTGCTTTTTCAATCGCCTGTTTATGCGAAATGTTTCCTTTGCCAATCAAAACCTTCCGCTTATGAGCAATAATCTGGTTGTCTAGTGCTTCTATCCAATCTTTCATTGTCATAGGATTCATTTCTAGAGCTTGAAACTCTGCAAAATCCAAGAAGCCGGAAACGAGCAGGTTCAAACGTTGGAATTCCATTTCAGACAAATAGTTCTTGGCTATTTTCACATCGTCTTTAGTTACATAATTGCCTTTGAAATTTGTCATTCCTACGAATGGTTTTTCATTATCCACACGATTGTATACAATTTCGGCAGCGGTGTTTTCGTGAACGGCATAGTGCAGCTTGTTTTGCACGGTAGTGAAAAACATTTTTGTTATCTCGTCACGAGGGTCATAGTCCGTGGCTGTAGCATAAATATCCGTCACCTGCTGGTAAAAGTTGCGTTCACTACTACGAATGTCTCTGATGCGTTGCAAAAGTTCACGGAAATAGCGATTTCCTCCCTGCTTTAATCGTTCATCATCCATAGCAAACCCTTTTTGGATATATTCGTGAAGTCGTTGTGTGGCCCAACGGCGGAAACGCGTGGCAATCCGCGACTGGATACGATACCCTAAAGCTATTATCATATCCAAGTTATAATGGTCGATATTGCGTCTCACTTGTCGCTTACCCTCAGTTTGAACTAATAAGAATTTCTTATAAGTTCGATCTTCATCCAATTCTCCGTCAGCATAGATATTACTGACATGTAGGGAGATATTCTCTTGCGTCGTATCGTAGATCTCCGCTAATTGTTTTTGTGTCAACCACAAATCTTCATCAGCAAAACGAACAGATATGCGAGTTATTTCGTTGTCATCCTGATATAGGATAATTTTATTTTCTTCCATACGCCTATGCTTTTGATACCTCGTTCTTCAAACACTCTACAACAAATGCCGGGAGGCGGTTGTCCTGTTACGGAAATATATGGTGAAGTAATTAGCCACTCGTCTAGTTTAGAAACGAGGTGACTTATGGAATTACATTATAGTAAAACTAATTTTACGTCCAAGCCCTTGAAATATCTTAAACAACGTGGAAAGCTGAATATCTGCATGTCCATTTTCAATACGGGAAATATAACTTTTTTTTGTTCCTATCTTAGCTGCAAGTTGCTCCTGCGTCATACCCGCTTTCAAACGCTCTGCTTTTAATTGCTCCCCTATAATGAATGCCTCGCACCCATTTTCAAATTCATTACGTTCTTCCGTCCCGATAGCACCAAAATCTTCCGTGATTAAATCCTCAATCGGGGTACATCCTATTGCTTTCAATTCATCATTACTCATCATTTTATTCTCCTTTCCTGTCTTTACTAGCAAAATATTCATTCATAATCCGTTTAGCTCGTTCTATCTCTCTGAGAGGTGTTTTCTGCGTTTTTTTCTGAAAACCATTAAACAATATCACCAAATTACCCTCATCCATACAACAAAAAATCCGATAAATATTACCGCCCTCTTCAACTCTAACTTCAAAAAGTCCATGTACCTCAACAACTGCTTTAAGAAATTTCTCTGGAACCTGTTCTAACGTCATTATATAAATAAAAATCTGGTAAATTTTACGCAAAGTATCCCGAGATAAAGTCTTTTTGAAATCCTTAAAATAATTTGCATACGCTACTACTTGGCGAACATATTCTCTTTTTTCTGTCATAACAAGTATTTTTGCTTTCACAAAGATAACCAATTAGTGAACAAAAATCAATGATTTATCCGTTTTATTATTAGAAAATATCAACACGGATAAAACAGGAATAAACCAACCTTATCCTATGGTTAAATACCATACCAAGAAAAACAGTCATATCGTCCCTCGAAACCGGAAATATCACTAACTTTGGCATAAAAACAAGAATATGGCAACAACAATTATATTTAACGCTTGTATCATTACCATGAACGAACGCATGGAGTTGATCAAAAACGGTTCTATCCGGATAGAAGGTAATCAAATTAAAGAAATACGCAAAGATAAAATCGAATCTCCCGATGCAGAATATTTTGATGCCGAGGGGATGATCGTGATGCCCGGGTTTATCAACACGCACACCCATGTACCCATGACCATGTTGCGCGGATATGCCGATGACCTCCCGCTCCACACGTGGCTAAACGAACATATCTTTCCGGCAGAAGCACGCATGGTGACCCCGGAGAACGTGGCCATCGCTTCCCGCTTCGCCTTTATCGAGATGATCAAATCGGGAACCACGTGTTTCAACGACATGTATTTCTTTGAAGACATCATCGCCTCCGAAGCTAAAAAAGCGGGCATCCGGGCCGTCGTGGGAGAATCCTTGATCGACTTTCCAACACCGAGTTTTCACACGGTCGATAAAGGAATGGCTCGCTGTGAATCCCTCGTTCAACAATGGTACGGGGACAGCTTGATCCATCCTGCCATTTGTGCCCATTCACCCTATACCTGTTCAAAAGAGACACTACAAAAAGCCAAAGTTCTCTCCGAAAAATACAATATTCCTCTCCACATCCACGTGGCCGAAACCCGTAAAGAAGTGGAAGACATCACGGCTCAAACCGGCACAACTCCGGCGGAATACCTTTACTCGATCGGGTTATTGGACAGGAACGTGATTGCAGCCCATTCCGTTTGGCTAACCCCCAAAGAGATCGAATTGTACGCACGGACCCGGACATCAGTAGCCCATTGTCCGAAAAGCAATCTAAAACTGGCCAGCGGGATTGCCGACACGGACACTTACCTGAAAGCAGGTGTCAACGTGAGCATAGGTACTGACGGTACGGCAAGCAACAATACCCTTGATATGGTGGAGGAGATGCGCTTTGCCGCCCTCTTGCCCAAAGGAACAGGTTATAACCCGGAGGCGGTTGATGCCCGCACGGCATTACGCATGACCACCATCAACGGAGCAAAGGCACTCGGCATTCAACACCTCACGGGTTCCCTTGAGGTCGGGAAACGAGCCGATCTGATCGTTATCCATGCCGATGCCAGCAACATGATTCCCATATATGACGAATATTCCGCTCTCGTTTACGCCTCCAACAGCAAAAACATCCGCTTCAGCATGGTGAACGGGAAATGGATTATGCGCAACCGGGAACTTGTGTATATCAATAAAACGGAGACCATGGAGTCCATGAAACACATCGTTAACAGCCAGACTGACAACCGAAAATGATAACATGAAAATGAGTTTTTCATTTTCAAATTTCCATTTTCAATTCTCAATTATATTCGTTAGTTTTGCAAACCTTTTTATAAAGAAAGGTGTTTATAAATACTATAGACCCAATTAGATATGGAAAATAAGAATTATGGAGGACTCGACAGCGAGTTTACGGCATACGAAACTGCCGAGATTGTAGTATTACCTGTACCTTATGACGGGACAAGCACGTGGTTGAAAGGGGCAGATAAAGGTCCCGATGCTATTCTTGAAGCATCGGCTAACATGGAACTCTACGATATTGAAACGGATTCCGAAGTGTATACTCATGGTATTGCAACCTTGGAACCAGTGACAGAGGCCTCATCTCCGGAAGCCATGTCTCAGGAAGTTGAAAAACAAGTTGACAAGATATTAACCGACAAAAAGTTCCCGGTGATCCTGGGAGGAGAGCATTCCGTTAGTATCGGTGCTTTCCGGGCTTTTGCCAAACACTATGACAAATTCTCTGTTTTACAACTGGATGCACATTCCGATATGCGTAGCGAATACGAAGGTTCCACTCATAACCACGCCTGCGTGATGGCACGGGCCAAAGAGGTGGCAACCGTGGCTCAAGTAGGAATCAGAAGTTCAGCCATCGAAGAAAAAGAGAACATCATGCCGGACCGTATTTTCTATGCTCACGACCTACATGATGCCAAGGAAGGTAACAACTGGATGTACATGGTGTCCCAGAAATTACACGACAACGTGTATATCACGATCGATTTGGACGTTTTCGACCCGGCTATTCTTCCGGCAACGGGAACCCCGGAACCCGACGGACTTTATTACAGAGAAGTGCTGAACTTCCTGAAATTGATCAACGAACGTCACAACATTGTCGGTTTGGACGTGGTAGAACTTTGCCCCAACGAAGTCAACAAATCATCTGACTTTTTGGCTAGCAAACTAATCTACCAGATATTGAGCATAAAATATCAAAACCAATCAAATAATTGATGGTTTATGATTGACGATTTATGATTCAAAAAGCGGAAGATTTACACGCACGAATCTACAATCTGAAATCTAAATTAAGAAATTGAGTCAATAAGGTCCTCATAATTGTACCTTATATTTTTAAGATAAATAAAATGGAAAAGAAAGATTTATTAAAAGACACTATCAAACACATCGACATCAAGTCGTATGACTCAACCCAATTGATCGACGCGATGCGCGATATGTCATTCACCTCTCGCGACACGGCCAGAGCAACCGATATTCTGATGATGATGGTCGGAGAGAAAGAGTGTACTAATATTCTTACCATTGCCGGAAGCACCAGTGCAGCCGGATGTATGCAGGTTTATGTGGATATGGTTCGTAACAAAATGGTTGACGTGGTTGTTTCCACCGGTGCGTCTATCATCGATATGGACTTGTTCGAGGCTCTTGGCTACAAACACTACAAGGGACACCAGGACGTACCTGACATGCAATTAAGAGAACTTTACATTGACCGTATTTACGATACGTTCATCGACGAAGAGGAATTACAAGCTTGCGACCACACGACTTTCGAGATCGCTAATAGCTTGGAACCACGTCCTTATTCTTCACGTGAATTTATCTGGGAAATCGGTAAATGGTTACACGAAGGACACGCTGTTAAGAAAGACAGCTTGATCCAGACTTGTTATGAATGCGGAGTGCCTATCTTCTGCCCGGCTTTCTCCGATTGTAGCGCAGGATTCGGTATCGGTAAACACCAATGGGAACACCCCGACAAACACGTGTCTATCGACTCTGTAAAAGATTTTATCGAATTGACCCAAATCAAGATCAAAGCAGGCACGACCGGTTTGTTTATGGTAGGTGGTGGAACACCGAAGAATTTTGCTCAAGACACTGTTGTTTGTGCCGAGATCCTCGGATTCGACGTGCCGATGCATAAATACGCCATCCAGATCACCGTGGCCGACGTTCGTGACGGGGCTTGCTCTTCTTCTACCTTGAAAGAGGCTTGCTCTTGGGGTAAAGTTGACGTTACCTACGAACAAATGGTTTACGCTGAAGGAACCACCGTTATTCCCGCTATTGCAAGCTACGTTTACCACAACGGACCTTGGAAAGAGAGAGAATACAAAAACTGGAACAAATTATTCCAAAAATAATTACACAAGAGGGGAGCGAAAGTTTCCCTCTTTCTTTTACCCGATCGAGGAATATCTCCACGTTTAAGCTGAGGAAAATTTCCCCACCTCTTCTACATTAATCGCCCGACATATACAATCAAAATTCAAGAGAAAGTTGTATATTTACTCATCGAAACGGGAGATGGAAAACAGAAAAATTATTCATATCGACATGGATGCGTTCTACGCCTCTATCGAACAACGGGATCACCCGGAATACAGGGGAAAACCGCTTGTCGTGGGGCGTCCGGAGAAACGCGGGGTCGTGGCTGCCGCCAGCTACGAGGCACGCCGTTATGGCATACGCTCTGCCATGTCGTCCCTGAAAGCCAAACAGCTTTGTCCCGACCTCATTTTCGTTGGTTCTCACATGGAATACTATAAATCGGTATCTATGCAGATTCACGAAATATTCCACGAATACACGGACATGATCGAACCCCTGGCACTCGATGAGGCTTTCCTAGACGTGACCGAGAATAAAAAAAACATCCCATTAGCCGTCGATGTCGCCAGAGAAATCAAGAAAGAGATTAAAGAAAAACTAGGACTCGTGGCCTCCGCCGGGATCTCTTACAATAAATTCCTCGCCAAGATTGCATCTGATTACAAGAAACCCGACGGGCTTTACACCATACACCCAGACCGGGCCCCCGCTTTTATCTCCAAACTCCCGATCGAGGCATTCTGGGGTATCGGCAAAGTCACAGCTCGTAAAATGCATTCACTAGGCATACACACGGGAGCAGACCTCAAGAAATGTACACGAACATTCCTTACCCGCAATTTCGGGAAAGCCGGTACCCTGTATCACGATTTTGCCAATGGCATCGATCCCAGAATGGTTACCTCCGAAAGAATCCGTAAATCCGTAGGCTGTGAAAGTACCTTCGAGAATGACTTGACCAACTATATCGCTGTCATCATAGAACTGTACCACGTAACAACGGAATTAATTCTCCGGCTAGAAAAGTCTGATTTCAAAGGACATACCCTAACCTTGAAAATTAAATTCCATGATTTTACCCAAAAGACACGTAGTATCACTATGGCACACGAGTTACGAACAAAACAGGATATTCTTCCCCTAGCCAAAAAACTACTCAAAGATTTAGAACTTACGCAATTTAGAATACGCCTCCTAGGTCTCTCTGTATCAAATCCCATCGAAGAATTAACCCCCGATGGTTCTTTGCAATTAAAAATAAATTTTGATTAATTATGAAACCTTTACGTTTATGTGCCGTATATAGGCATATATTTTGAATGTAATCATAGTGTAACCGAAACTTAATAGATAAGTGACAAGGTTACGATGATAAACCGATACCTTTGTATCGGATTTCAAAAGAGACTTCGATTTTTTTTCATAAATTTGTTATTGGTATTTTGGGTCCCCGCTGAGACAGCGCGGACCATTTTTATTTTAGCATAAATCCTAACTTTTGTCTCCCTGTATTCGTATATAAACGTGTGTATCGAAAATTAATCGATATAACAGAAATTTAACTACTAATTTTTTTGTATATAAAGAAAAGCCGATACCTTTGTATCGGATTTCAAGAAAAGACTTCAATTTTTTTTCATAAATTTGTTATTGGTTGCCTCCTGCTGTGACAGCACGAGGCTTTTTTCTTTCACCGACGCTAAACTAACAAATCTTTTTTTACCCGCAAACATTTGCGTAAAATTTAATAGTGTTAAAATTTAGATTTTCATTAACACGCTGACTAACTGGTCAAGTAAAATTCACATTAACATTTACACGACAGAGAATTTACAAAAAAAGATCGTGCTTGATTCATATTAACAAATTCAGCACGACCTCTTTATTCTGTTATTATCTATCGAATTATTCCAAATAGGTATACCCGTACAGTCCGGAACGATAATTGGACAAGAATTCCCGTCCTTCTTCTGCCGAAATAATTCCCTTTTTCACGGAAGAAGTTACCCATACCTCTACCGTACGAGCCATTCTTTTCGGCATAAACTGAACGTACTCCAACACGTCAGCCACCGTCTCCCCTTCAATCACCTTGTCGATCACATAATCATCACCTTTCACTTTGATGTGGACGGCATTCGTGTCTCCGAACAGGTTATGCAGGTCACCAAGAATCTCTTGGTAGGCTCCCACGAGGAATACTCCTAAATAATACGGTTCCTTATTATTCAACTCGTGTACCGGAAGATGGTACGAGAAATTACGTGTCGAGATAAAATTATCAATCTTCCCGTCAGAATCACAGGTAATATCCTGAATTGTTGCCGATTTAGTCGGCTGCTCGTTCAAACGAGAAATCGGTATAATCGGGAAAATCTGGTCAATAGCCCATGAATCAGGCAAAGACTGGAATAACGAGAAATTACAGAAATATTTATCCGGCAACATCTTGGAGATTTTCTTCAACTCGTCCGGGGCATGTTTCGTGGCCACTGCCATGTCGTACACGTCCCTAGCCACGGACCAGAACAACCGTTCCACTTGCGCACGGGTGAACAAATCGATCAAGCCAAGATTAAACAAACCGAGAGCATCTTCCCGAATCTGCATGGCATCATGCCATGTCTCGATCAACCGGGGCTGATTCAGGTTCTCCCATAAATCATACAACTCTTTCACCAGCTCGTGAGCATTCCCGTCGATTTCCTCGTTTTCATCGAAAGCGGGCAGACTTGTACTGGCAAGCGCCTCGAAAATCAACACGGAGTGATGTGCAGTCAGAGAACGTCCCGACTCGGTGATAATATTCGGCTGCTCCAGATTATTCTTTTCGCAAGCATCTACCAACGCGGACACGGCATCATTCACGTACTCCTGAATCGAGTAGTTCATGCTGTTTCCGCTCGTTGCCGAGCGTGTTCCATCGTAGTCTACACCTAATCCCCCGCCAATATCCACGAAATGTATATTGTATCCTAAATTTTTCAATTGTACATAGAATTGAGAAGCTTCCTTCAACGCAGTCTTGATACGCCGTATATTAGTCACCTGACTACCGATATGAAAATGGATTAACTTCAAACAATCCGTCATCTTGTTCTTCTCCAGAATATCCATGGCCTCCAGTAACTCGCTCGAATTTACCCCGAACTTACTGACATCTCCTCCGGACTCTTCCCACTTGCCACTCCCGGAACTAGCCAGTTTTATACGAATTCCTATATTCGGACGAATTTTCAAGCGTTTGGAGATTGTCGCAATATTTCTCAATTCATTCAGTTTCTCGACAACCAAGTATATATTTCGTCCCATTTTCTGGGCCAAAAGAGCCAACTCGATATAATTCTCGTCCTTGTAACCGTTACAGATAATCATCGCATCATCATCAATATCAATCGACAATACCGCATGTAATTCCGGTTTCGAGCCTGCCTCAAGACCAATGTTATACTTGGTCCCGTGACTGACAATCTCTTCCACCACCGGGCGCATCTGGTTCACTTTAATAGGATAAATGATAAAATTTTTCCCCGTGTAACCATATTCCGTTGCCGCAGCTTGAAAACAACTAGAGATTTTCTCGATCCGATTATCAAGGATGTCCGGGAACCTTAACAACACGGGAGCCGATACATCCCGCACTTGAAGTTCCTCCATCAATTCCTTGATGTCAATTCTCGGTCCTCCGACTTTCGGCGTTACTGTAACGTGTCCCTTCTCGTTAATCGAAAAATAGTTCAGCCCCCAACCGTTAATATTGTACAGTTCTGCTGAATCGTCAATACTCCATTTTCTCATTTCTATTCTATAAGCTCATTAAGATTGATTGTCCGGCAAAGCTACAATATATTTTCAATATTATATGCTTAATCGCCTAGGATTTCATGATTTTAGCCATTAGATTTCATGCTCCCCGGCATCATGCCAAGCAGAATAACAATTCCGTCAAACAACCTCACATTTTCTGGATCTCCTGAATACCGTCCCGATTTATCACCAAACGGTAACGCTTGTATTCAACCTGCTCCCCATGTAGCAGTTGTATCAAAAAATTAAGGTAATATATCTTGTCTCCCATGATCAGACCGTAATCCGCCTTCCCCCTCGGCACGTATAACTCGTAGTCTCGCTCGTCCATTTTCTGAACGAAACTCCCCACGTTAAAACGCAAAATCTCGTTCACCCCGGCAATATCATACTGGCTATATTCGTCAAGCGCCTCCGGATCAAGTTGCACCCATTTCCGGTAAAGAATAATTTTCTCCCCGCCATTCCGATTATCCGCTTCCAACAAATCCGGCCGGGCCCTTCGCTCGATAATCTCCTCCGGGACTTTTCTTTCCGAGATAAAATCCACCCCGTCCTTGATCCATCCGACCACTCTCTCGTTCATACTAATTGTTGTCTTCCGGTCAAAATAGTTCTTCCCCAGCCGATGGGCAAAATAAAAACGCATCAACTCCTTAATCCGATCCTTCAACATATAGCTCACCACCAAAGCCACGAATAACGGCATCGTGAAATTCCCGTATTTTTTCTGAAATGAAAAAGCTACCACCGTGGCAAATATCATGGAAAGTCCTGCCGCAATACTATAATATATCTGCTCCACCAGCACCCCATCCTTTTTCTTCGATGCCTTCAAGAACAAATCACTCTCCGCATATTTTTTCAGCATCCCCCGCCGATAGATCACCGTCCGATTCCGATCCTTACTCTCCGGATCTGCCACGAGATAACCGTTCTGTTTCTTGTAATCAATCTCCGAATGTACCAAAGACAACAATAACGTCACCATCCGACCATAACACCCCGGATCAGTCGTCTTCAACCCATCCAGCAACTTGAATGTATGAAACTCCACCAGATTGGAAAGATACTCATCCCCGAAAGAGAAATAATTCAACGCCTCCCGAGGAATTCCCGGCACGTTAATAATGGTCTTCAAATCTCGGTATCGTTTCACGATCAATTGCACGTATTCAACATACCGATCGACCATCCCTTCCCGTTCACCACTTTCCACCTCATGATGAATCGTCTCTCCCGCCATCTCCCGAAGGGCACTTTTAAAAATAGATGTAAACATCTTGATCTGGTACTCGTAAGAGGCTAACGCATCCCTCGTCCCATCCGCCACCAAATGCAGGAACGCATCCTCCAAGAAAACGAAAGGCGTCCATTCGCCACTCGCAATCTCCTCCAACGTGTAGATCGGGGTGATCAAACGCACGTTGGACTTCACATCCCGATAAAAAGCCTCCTTGGGATAAGTCGAGGCATTAATATCCAAACTATGAGGAATGAAAAACCACGCGTTCATCCTGAACTCGTTCTCCCCCGTGTCCCGATCGACATGGTAGCCAACCTTACATTCCACGGAGTACCGATCATGCAATTTAACCTGAATATCTATCATATCATAAAATCACAACGCAAGATACGAAAAAAAGTAATACTCTAAACCCAAAGGATCTACCTGGCAGAAGAATATCCTACATTAAGTATTTACAAAATTGTTAATTCAACTATTTAGGAGTGATTTGTACACATTTATTTGTTTCCTGTTTTTTTAATACATAACTTTGTTACACTATTAATCTAAAATATAAAGAGCATGAATAGGCAACAAATAATTAAAGCCGTAACAAAAAAAACCGGCATATCACGAAAAGACACGGCAAAAGTATTTTCTTCCATTTTCGAGACTATTTTAGAAAGTCTGGAAAAAGAAGAATCGGTACGGTTAATGAATTTTGGTAGCTTTACCGTAAAGACTTACAAACCACGCAAAGGCTATAATCCAGCTTCGAAAATAGTTGTCCAACTCCCAGAAAGAAAAGCCATCCGCTTTAAATTAGCTAAACGTGCAGTTTCAAAAAGCTTAAAATAATAACTGACAATATACAATCACTGAATTCTTTCTCTTCATAAAACAAAGGGTTCAGTGGTTATCCTCCCTTCAAAGAACGTTTACTTCCCCGTTCCTCGTTGTCAACACACTCCCATCATTCCATAAAAATATTTCAATAACATTTGACTCGCATGAATATTATTCGTAAATTTACGAACAAATAGTCTCCATTATAAAATCTTTTCAAAGATATAATCATGAAAGAATACAAAACATACATACCGGTCGCACTTATCATCTTGATGTTCCTTTCTCTCATAATCTTTCACAAAGACATTGCCACCTACATCTCGCAAAGTAAGATCGAACAATTATCCGCCAACACCAAAAAAAGTATCAGCGACTCGATTGCCCAAAAATACAACTATCATCATAACGGGGAAACTTACGATTACACGTTCATTGAATTTGGCTCCACAGGCTGTCACTCTTGCCGCCAAATGGAAGAAGTCATGGAGAAAATAAAAACCGAATACAAAGGGAAAGTAAATATAGTTTTTATAAACTTAATGGAACCAGAGAGCAAAAGATTCTTCGAATACTACGGGGTCGCCACAATTCCCACCCAAGTACTACTTGACAAGAAGGGAAAAGAGTTCTTCCGCCACACAGGCTTTTATTCGGCTGACGAACTATCAACACATTTCACGACGAAAAAGTAAACGAAGAAAGACTGTTGAAATTTCAATGAAAACAGGGAACTCTAAAAATAACAAGAGTCCTGAAATTCAGAACTCTTGTTAAATGGTCGAGATGACTGGATTTTAGTACCTCTACAAGTAGCTTCATCATTAATAAATTAACCCTTGTCTCTTTTGTCTATATTAATCCATTTCTTAATGAACAAATTCAATTTTTCAATACCATAAAATTTCGCCCTTTGTTATTTTGTTAACTATAAAAAATAGCATCTTCAAAATGTTCTATTTTATGAAAAATAATTATAATTCACCTATTCGACAACGTCTCGTTATTTATTCTCTAATAACCTTATAATCCGATCTTTTTCCCGCAACAATTCATTCTTTGCCTCCAACAAAGCCTCTTTCTCCTTCAATAATTTAAGCAAGTATTCTATTTCTTTTGCTTGGTCCTCCATCATCACGTTATGCTTTCCATTTTGAACCTTATTACCATTCCCGGAAACAGTACATGATTGTTCCTTTCCATAAGATTTCCGGTCAAAAAAATCATCAATAGAACATTCGAAAAAGTCCGCAATAGCTTCCAAATTATCTGCCGTTGGATTGCCCCTCTCCGACAATATCGTGTAAAAAGATCCCGGACTAATTCCCGTGGTATCACATATAGTTTTTACCTTGATTCCTCTTATTTCTGATAAACGCTTTATATTCTGACCGTTAAACATGATTTTAGATTTAGACCATTTACAAATTATTATTTTATATGAGAATACTCTATTTTATATTTGAATTATTTATTTTATAAAATAACTTTGCAGTATAAATATAACAATAAAATTTATACTGAAAATGGAACTTGCCACAAAAACGAAGCAAATCAGTTTCCGGGAATGGTACAATTCTTTGGATTCTCTTGGAAAAATAAAATTCCGGGATCAATTCATGAATATATCCGGAATTAAATACCCAACGTTCTATTCGAAGTTGCAGCGAAATTTTTTCTCTCCTCTCGAAAAGAAGGCGATTCAAGAACTCGTCGGTGATCAACACAAGATTATCTTTTAACGATGTCATTTTTATTTACAAATTAAAATTATCGAGAAACACGAAACAACATCAAAAATGATGATAATATGAACGGTATTGATTTGGATATAAATATTCTTCGCCAAAACCTCGCTTTTATCCGTGAAGAGATCACGAGGATAACGACAATCAAAGAACAACTAGAAACCAATCCCGGGGCACGCTCTGATGATTCCACCCAAATACTTAAAACTTACGGGGAAATACTTTCAAACCTAAGATTCTTGTTAAGACACGAGTATGATGCAGAACTAATTTAAATCAATAATTACAAATAAAAATCCCGATCATGATCTCGGTTATAAAAAATATTCGTATGTTTGTGGTGCATTCCATACTTAGAGGCGGGAAAGCCCGTCAAATATCAGCGGGTATTTTTTATGCCCTCGCTGATCATATATACGTATACGGTTTCGTACCCCCGTGTAGAGTCTTAATGGACCTACTGCCTCTAAGGTGGAATGCAACGGGAAAGGCGGAACCGTTTTTTTATTTTATTTTCCGCTGGTTAAGAACAAAATTATCTGTAATGCATTCCACAGAGAAAACTTGTTCCAGGGCGAAGCATAGTACCCCTTCAACAACGGCCAACGCACGTCAAGCGTTAGTTCAATATTTTACCGAAAATTATCCCCCGGTAAAACGTCTAAAAATCAAGGATCACAAAAATTTCTTCGTTGCCCGTGCCCGGTACGGCAAACGAGTCCTTCATGCCAAGGCCTACAGCCTTGAACGCCTCGTGATCTACTTCCGACAGGAATTCGAAACGAAAGTGTTAGCTCTAAATTAACAATCATGAATCAAGAAAATCAAGCGGCATCCACGGTGGCCGCGAAAATCAACAATCAAGAGTTAATTATCATTAGCGAAAACGCTAACAAGTTTGTACCTATTAAACCAATTTGCGATGCACTTGGAATCGATTACCCAACGCAGTATCAAAAGTTAAAAGAAGATGAAGATTTGGTTTCAACTATTGGGCTGAGACCAATGGTTGCCGCCGATGGGAAACAAAGAGAAATGGTTTGCCTACCTCTAAAATACATCTTCGGGTGGTTATTCACGATCTCACCCAAAAATGTAGCACCGGAGGCAAAAGAACTCGTCCGTCGTTATCGAACGGAATGTTACGACGCCCTCTACCGGTACTTTACCGCCCGGGCTGAATTCGTGGAACTGAAACAAAAGGAGATCGACAGGCAACTAACAATTGTAGAAGAGGCGAAACACGATTTCAGGGAAGCCAAAAACGTGTTAAACGAAGCCGAAAGCAAATTAAAAGGTCTTCGGCAATTAACCATGGAAGATTACGATGCCGAGCGAAAACAACTGAAAATAAATTTTGATCATTAAACCAATTCCCGAGCGAGAAATAAACGATAATTATTAACAAAAAAATCCCGTCTAGGTCACCACACTTCAACGGGATTTGAAATCCAAAAGATTTATGGACACAAATTTAAAAGAAAAAGAACCCCTAACCAACATTCCGGCAGGAATATTCCACGGGACCGAGGTATTTTACATCGGAACTGAAGCATTTGCTTTACACGAGGGGATTGTAACAACTTTTGAAGATTTACCAAGTATGATTAAACGAGTATTTTTCAGTGCTTTTGCCAAAGACAAGAAAGTGCGACATTTTCACGAATCAGAATTAAACATCACGAGCGTGGAAGCCCAGTTCAAACAATGGTTGTTTTGCTCGTTCGGAGCTTTGGATTCAACCCCGGATTACTTGAACGGTAAATTGATCCCGGACTCGTTTAATTCTGCCTGCAAACGCAAGAATTGTCCCGGCAGGGGACGCTTTTGCGGTAAAGCATCTTCTTTAAAAGATCATGAGGTTGCTACCTTACAAGAGATCATATCCGGAAAATCGGTAAAACAAATAGCGGACACGTTGCACTTATCCGTTCCTGGAACAAGATCCAGGATTAATAAACTTAGAGATAAACTAAACGCGGGAAACATGGCTGCTTTAGCGGCCAATGCCGCCACGATTATAGGTATGGTTGAGTAACGGAGTCCCCCCGACGTGAAAAACCACATGAAGAAACTTTTTCTCAATTTGTTAGATTTTGCAATCGCCGGGGCGATAAATTGTCGCCCTGGCACTTAAAAAGAAAAAAATGTACACGGTAGCTAAAATATTATTCGATCACAAATGTATTTACTCGGTCAAGGATTTCGAGAAAGCAAAAGATTCAATACAAGGAAATTTAAAGATAAAATTCCATGAATTCAATTATCACGACAAATCTAAAAAGATACTCCAGGCTTTCGGTATCGTCCATCACCCCGAGTTCGGGCGAATTCGAGTTACATGGAATTACGAGGGTAAAGCATTTATAGCGAATGAAAATTTTCCCGAATTCGATATCCCGGTAAAAGAATATCACAATCAAGTTTCCAGATAGATAACCAACGAGAAGATCCACGTAAGCGGGGTCTTCTCGTAACACGATTTGATAACATGATAAAATAACTTGATGTATGGATCCCAAGAGATACAAACGAAGAAACAACATTCTCTACCGCCTACGAAAGAAGGGTATTCGATGCGTGACAAAAGAACGCACGATATTCATCCCGTACGGGATAAATCCATACGACATTCTCCAAATCAGGCAACTTCTATCGGAGTATCATTTCGTGATTCAAACTTATATCCAATAAATTATCTATTGAATAACATGAATAAAAGAAAGTATACAACCGCTTTATATATAGGGATAGAGCAATACGTTGCTTTTGTTCGAACGTTACGTTGTTTTCCTGATGATGAATTTGTAAGTATAAAAATGAGTTATGATCAATGTAAAGATGGTATATATCGTCATTTCGGGTTACGATAAGATTTAGATCAATTTCGTGTAATCGTGAATTACATATTTTTTATTGGGGGAGAATGTTTCAACAAGAATTGGCTAATATGAAGTTGATTAATTATTAAACAAGTATGAAAACATTTAAAGAAATATACAAAGAAACCGTTAAAAACAACGGTTGTAATGCAGGCGAAACATTCGCCAAATCCATGTTCGAGGCTGGTCAAAAGTCCGGTATTAACGAGTATTTGAAAGGAATAACAAGTTGGGAAGATTGTTTTCAATTGGCTCAATTCCTTTTAATAAAAATGACGAGAGCGGGCATCGGCATGAACGCGGCAGAAGTGGCTATATCCGTTGAAATGAATCATGAAAACTCAAGATATAAATCCCGGATGGCCATCCAGTACTCCAGGGAAGGTGAAACATCCCTGGAAGAAAAAGCCTATGAATTAGCAGACAAGATATTACAAGAAGATTCAAGTAATCATGATTCCCGAGAACAATTGAAAAAAGCAATTTTAGCCGGGTACAATTTACACCACGAGGATTTCGATGATTAATCTGCCCCCGAAAAATCATGATATATCATTGAAAAGGAAGACAATCAATAGAAGAAACGACTCAATTCAAATTAACATGAAACTAAAAGAATTCTCAACAACCGGAATAAAATCCTTGAAAGGTATAGCAACCATAACATTCACGAAGTCAGGTTGCATCAGTTTTAACAGGAAAGCCGTGGAGACAATAGGCCTAAAAACCGGGGATAAACTTATTTTCTTTCAAGATGAAGAGAACCCGAAAGACTGGTACATGAAAATATCGGAAGATAAAGGAGCCGAATTACGAGCCACGACGAGCGGTAACGGTGGATTGGTTTGTAATTTCGCCGTGGTTGCTCAAAACGTTTTCACGAGTACAGGAACTTCCTCTAGGGTAAAATTCCAAATCTCGACTCATCCAGACAATGACATGTACGCCATAATAACCAAAAACGAGATCTAGCAAACTCATATCAAATATCTACCTGAAAGTTAAAAACGTTTTTCACGATATGAAAACCAGGGACACGAAACTCGTTATTTGTACTCGTTGCGGGGGCCACGGCCAATTACGTTTCGCCACGGGCGATGAAAGGATACACGATTACAAGATTTGTGACACTTGCGACGGGACGGGGATATTGAAAAGAACCGTCACTATCGAGTACGAAAAACTAAAGAAACATCCAATACTGAACATGAATGAACTTAAGCAAGTACAAAATGCAAAACCGGGCATGGATCCGTGAATATACCCAGTCCATGGGCGTGATCGCTTTCCAAGAATACGAGTGTCGCGTGTGGAAAACGCTCGAACAATTAAAAGACAATTCTTTTTACGATATCCGGAAAATCGTGAAAGAAGAGAACCTGGATCTATTTATTAAACTTTGCTGCAAATTTATCCTGACACACCCGGAATACGAGTTCAGCGAGGATTACACTAAAATCATGAAAAGATGCTACTAAAAAGAGAACATTGGAAGCCGGCAGAAAAACAATTCGTGATGGACAATATCGGGAAATTATCCCCTCACGAGATGGCCAGACACTTGAGGAAAACGGAAAAGGCGGTTGAACAATACATTCACCGGAACCGAATCATCGTGAACGAGAAAGTAAACCGTAACGTCGTCAAAGAGATTCTCACGATCAAGTTCAAGGACCCGGGATATTTTAACCCGACACGGGCATTTTATGATACCGTGGGGATATCACAAAAAAGATGGTGGGCGCTATACAAGGGACAGCAACAGATCAACGAGGATGAATATACCCGGTTGGTATCGCATTTTGACATCACCATGAAAGAAGTCCTTGAAATCAAACAACTATCTTTAAATTTTAGCGAGGATGGCAATAGCACAGGAAATAATTGATCGAGTTCTCGGGGCGGCCGATATCGTCGGTATCATCGGGGAACACGTGAAACTCTCTAAAAGAAGCGGGCAGTACTGGGGGGTGTGCCCGTTTCATAACGAAAAAACGAGTTCTTTCACTGTTTCCCCGACCAAGGGGATATACAAATGTTTCGGCTGCGGGAAAGGTGGTAACGTGATCAACTTCCTCCAAGAACATGAAAAGATGTCTTTCCCGGAAGCCGTCCGGTATCTCGGGAAACGTTACAATATCGAGATCCCGGAAAAGGAGCTCACCCCGGAAGAATTACAACGAGAGAAAAAAAGAGAATCACAACAAGTCGCTTTACGAGCCGCCGCACTCCTGTTCGCCCGGAATCGTTTTTCGAGGGAAGCGAAAGAATACTTGATAAAAAGGGGGTTCTCCCCCGATGATCCGGTTATCGAACGTTACCAGATCGGGTACGCCCAGGCTCACCGGGCAACATCTGACGCTTTGAAAAAACAAGGTTTCCCTGACGAGATGCTATTCGATATATCCATCGAGGGAAAAAGCGAGAGAGGCACGTATTACGATTATTTTCAAGACCGGATCGTGTTTCCTTATTTCAGTATTACCGGGAACATCATCGGTTTCCAAGCTCGTTACCTTCAACCGAAGGATAACGAACCCAAGTACCGGAACAGCCGGGAAACCGATCTATTCAAGAAAGGGAGTATCATTTTCGGTTTATATCAAGCGAGAAATGCCATCATCAAGGAAGATAAAGTTTTCTGGACGGAAGGACAATTCGACGTTCTCTCATGGGTAAAATCCGGGATAGAGAACACGGTAGGAGGTTCAGGGACAGCCATGACCACGAATCACCTCAAACAACTTATTCGCTTCACCCGAAATATAACACTCGTTTTTGACGGCGACAAGGCCGGACAGGCCGCCACCATCAAGAGTATCGAGAACCTTCTGCCGGAAGGGGCAAACGTTCGTTGCATACCATTACCCGACGGGGAAGACCCGGACAGTTTCGCCCGGAAGTTATCCCCGGATAAACTCAAGCAATACATTAAAAACACGGAAGTTGACTTTCTCTCTTTCCTCGTTGACATTTACAAAGAGACCTTGGCCGACCCGATCAAGAGCGAGGAGACTCTAAGCAAACTTTTAAAATTACTCGCTCACGTTGAAAAAGCGACCCTTCGTGAAACCTATCTCAAGACATTATCTGCCACATTCAATATAGAATTCAAAACACTAACCGAACAACTGAAAGAATTAACCCGGACGATCCCCGCCCGGGAAGAAGAGATGCAAACGGGTTTCTACGGTGTAGAGGAAGCAATCGAGATTATCCAAGAGACAGGAGAACCGTGCATCTTAACGGGAGAATTCTCGACATTCACCCGGTACTACGGGGATACCCCTGTTATTTATTACAAAGGCATTCCCGGGGCTGATCAAGTACAGAACCTCTCCAGATCTATCGAATTTTTCGAGTATCACGAGCCGGAAAAGTTAAACTTCGACGTGAACCATGAATCTTCCTCTTTATTACTCTTGAAAGAAATTTTCAAGGCTAAATCAACAATCAACATCAGGATCCCGGGAGAAGACACGATCGGGTTCGCCCAGTATTACGTGAACATGTACAGCCTCCGGCTTAACTACTCGACCGACACGGAGAAAGCGATCATGATCGATCGCTGCGCGGAAATCATCTCTTTCGCTTCCGATACCGTCCGGGCCATCATGGCCTCCTCCTGGCAGAAATCATTCAGTTTAACCGCCAATCAATACAAGGAGATCTTGAAACCGCACCTGGAGAAAAGGAAGGCGAAATCTGCCTTGATCACCCAGCGAATAGATATTGACGATTCAATATTGAACTATGATCCCGAGGCCTTGCCTGATTATGTCGAGCAAAACGAGGAATACTCCCGTGTTTACCGCCGTCACGGGTTCTATCCCCTCATAAACAAAGATGGAGATCCGGTTTGTTACATGTTCCGGAACGGCCAAAGTGGTCACGTGCAAGTTGCCGATTTCTACATGATCCCGTTATTACATATCTACGACAAGGATTCGGAATACAACAAACGTGTTATCAAAATCAACCGCTTATACTCCAAACAACCGATATACATTGAAGTTAAAAGTAAATCACTGGCCTCCCTCCAGTCTTTCGAAGAAATCCTCCTAAACGAGGAAGCTCTTAATTTCGAGAACGGGGAGGTGAAGCATTTCAAAAGGATCCGCCAAGCCATGAGTTATAATTACACGAAATGTGTCGAGTTGAAAACTTTCGGACAACAACAGGAAGGATTCTATGCATTCGCCAACGCCATCTTTCACGAGGTGGATAACGAGTACCGAGTTGATTACACGAACGACCTGGGAGTTGTCACGCATGATGATATAAACTACTATTCCCCGGCCTTCAGCAAGATTTACGCGAACCTTCGTACCGATAACGACAAGTACGAGCAACTTCGAAAATTCACGTACCGGGATATCCCGGTGGATAAACAATGTTCCTTCAAAGAATGGGCATCGCTCATGAACGAGGTTTACAAGATCAATGACAACGGGAAATGGGCAATCATATACGCCATCATGTGCGCTTTTCGATCCGATATTCACGTGATAGATCGGTTATTCACGGCGTTATTCTTCATCGGTCCCACCATGTCCGGGAAAACCCAGATCGCCATTTCCATTCGTTCCCTCTACGTTGACCGGGACGCACCTTCCTTTAACCTGAACTCCGGTACCGATGCAGCCTTCTTCACCCTCATGGAAGGATTCCGGGATGTTCCCCAAGTTCTGGAAGAGTATAACAACAAAGATATCTCGAAAGATAAATTTCAAGGTTTGAAAGCGATCACGTATGACGGTGACGGGAAACAGAAACGCAAGGGAGTTTCCGACAAGGATATTGACACCTCGAAGGTAAATAGCCCGGTTATCATTCTCGGCCAAGAGACCCCGCAGCGTGACGATAACGCCTTGATGAACCGTGTCGTGTTATGCGAGGTTCCCAAACGAAATGAAGAATATACCACCCGGGAGAAAGAAATATTTGACAAGCTAAAAGAACACGAGAAAATCGGCTTATGCAACATTCTTTTCGAGGTGTTGAAATTACGGCCGATCATCCGTCAACATTTCAAGGGACACTTGAGAGATATTGACAAAAATCTCACGAAAGCGATCGTGGCAGGAAGTAACGCCTCCGGGGATATGGTACGTATCATTAAAACGGTTTCCCTGTTCCTTACCACGTGTAAACTGCTGGAAAAATTCGCACCACATCTTGAACTACCGTTCACCTACGATGAATTTTTCAACATAGCCATCAGTAAAGTCAAGACGCAACTTGAAATGATCTCCCACACGGACAAACTTGCCGGGTTCTTCAAGGCTGTCGAGGTAATGATTAACAACAACACGATCAAAGAAGGACGAGATTTCGCCATCAGTCAACCGGGAAAACTCACGTTAAAACTCTCCGGGAACGAGAAAGAAGTCCGGCAACTTTCCCCGGCCTCCATGAAAGTCCTCTTCCTCCGGATCTCGAACGTGTTCACCATGTACAATCAATCATCCTTTAGAGACGAGGACACGACACAATCAACAATCGAGCAAAACTTGCGATCTAACCCCGCGTATATCGGTATCGTGAGTTCCCGGAAGTTTTCCTGGAATGTCGTGAACGAGGTTCCCAAGGGCGATCTTTCTAACGGCAAAGAATCATCCGAAATGATCAGAATCGTGGAACGCAAGGAACAAACAACAAGTTGTTTAGCCTTAAATTACGAGATATTCAAACAATATTTCGATATTGATTTAGAACGAAACGCCCCGGACGAAACCATTCCAGAACCGGGAACGCAAACCGAGTTAAAAGAGATGCTGCTTACAAGTGACGAGAAACCATTTTAAATACATGACAAGTTAAACGAATATTTAAATTACCAAAACATGAAAACAGAAATCATTAAAATTGAAAATGGCAGTGTCGAATGCCCTGTTGTAAACGAACAACGTTACGTGGCAATAAAGCCCGTGTGTGAAATTTTAGGAATAGATGTGGATGGGCAGCGTCAATCCATACAAGCACACCCTCTATATTCTTCAGTTGCGGTGTTAAACCCCGCAACTGGGAGCGATGGGAAACAGTATCAAATGCTCTGTTTACCGTTGAAACGATTTTTTCTTTGGCTTGGAGGAATTCATCCTAATAAAGTAAAAGAGGAGGCAAAAGAGAATGTTTTAAAATATCAGGAATTAATTAGTGATATCCTTTACGAGAAATTCGTGGAAGAGCCTGAATTTCACAAAATGAAAAGCGAACAAAAAGAAAAATTACGCCAACAACTTGACGTTGTTGATGAATCCCGAGAAAAACTACGCAAACAACTTAAATCCGTGGATAATTTAACGTGGGAAGATTTCAAGGCCAATAAACAACAATTAAAATTACTATTCCAAGAATAACTTCAGGAAATAAATTTCCTGAAGAAAATTAATTTTGTGATTTCGCAACTTCTTTCCATATTTGCAATGTTCAATACTAAATACATAAAATAAATATAAGATCTCCTTTGGCAAGACGAGTGAATCCTCGTTACCCCAAAAATGAAATAGATTCAATACAGGGGATCTCAAATATAAATGAAGGTATGAAAAAGTTTTTATTAGTTATAATGGCATTATCTTTCTTGTTGTGTGCTTGTTCCTCCGATGATAATGATACCCCACAAAAAGAAGAAGAAAAAGAAGAAGACGTAAGATATTACGTGAAATACGAGGTAACAGCCAAGACACAACATATCAATCCCATCAAAACGATCAAGTTCACGACCGAGGAAGGTAGCAAAACAATAGAATTGACGGGATCTCTCACTTCCGAATGGGAAGCAACCTACGGTCCCGTTTCTAAAGATTTTGTCGCACAGCTAGAGTGTTCTGTAAATAACTACAATTATTCTCAAACATTTCATGCTCGTATTTACATATGCAGGGACAAGGAACCTTTCGTGATCAAAGCAGAGGACGAAGACAAAACGATCTCCTTGAAATACGCAATAGATTTTTAAAAAATTCCAACCTCATTGTTGAAAGAACAAAAAGAAAAACAGTACCACCAAAGTATCTTTCTCTAGCGATGGAGAAGATGTAAATAAACATGGAAATTCCTTGTTTTTATTTTGCCATATCACAACTTTCCCCTACTTTTGTAACGCTTAAAGTTTAATACGTAAGGTGGAGATAGACCACCCCGGATTCACGAAGGTGGATTTTTTATATCTATCAGGAAACTATATTGCAAGATATGCGGTGTATACCCCCGTGTTCATGTTATAATGACGTGGACAAGCCTTGTGTAAGACTTTGACAACGGGAAAGGTACACCGTTTTTATATGGTACCTACAAATGCTTAAAATTACGTAACATGAAAAAACAATCTCAAACCCCATCACCCCGGGGCATCATCGCTCAACGAAACAAGGTAAATACCTTCCGAGAACTATTCCTGAACAACCTTGACTCCCCTCACGTGGAGATTTACC
>OGQU01000058.1_pt1 | contig 122425 bp, 92 predicted proteins | sample 1553341 | NCBI WGS metagenome assembly OGQU01 (sample SAMEA2579920, study PRJEB22360) | human gut metagenome | biome: human gut; feature: human-associated habitat; material: faeces | place: Denmark | collected 2008/2010 | reverse complement strand
TTAATTCTGACATTGGTTTACTAAGTTTACTGTAAACTTTTTTCAGGACAATACACCACTCGTAGTTATTCCTTAGTCTATCGATAGACTAAGACAAAAACATACCATATTCACCGCAGGAACATAGCAAAAACAATCTCCAGTGTACTTGCCGTGTTCCTATTATGTAATTGCTTGGTATTTGTCCTAGTCCATCCTTAGCCATACCCTAGAGCAATGACAAAGTAGTAATGATCAGATCGTTTCAAAGTATTTCACCAACTTATCGTGAGGCACGGAAACACAGATACGGGAATAATTCTTCGCATACTCCTGCCGGGTTTTCGTGAAGAAAGAAAGTGATACGGCACCGATATAGTGTTCCAACAACTCCTCCTCACTACGATTCACGATCACGAAAATGCCTCGTGGTGTGGTTCCATGATAAAATTCTTCTGCCAGCAAGCCTCTCGCCCGCAAATACTCGATATTCAAAGCTATATCCCGGGTAGTACGCTCTTTAAATGCCGTCACAGCCTTTTTCCCTTCCGGTGTTGTCAACAAGCGTAACACGAGTTCTTGCGCAAAACCGTTAATCCCGTTCGTGTTATACATCACTCTCACCTCCAACTCATCATGCAACTCCTTGTTACACGTATGGATAAATCCAAGCCGCTGGCCGCTTAACCCGACCGACTTGCTAAAGCTCTCCGTGATAATCACGTTATCCAAATTCATCAGACGCGTATAGTAATCATCTGAAGCATCCATAAACAACCGACGATAGGGACAATCATAAAAAATCACCACCCCAGCATCATTCAACGCCCGAATAATATTCAACTGTTCCTCGTCATCATGTTTGTCTCCCAGCGGGTTACTCGGATCACTGATCAACACGGCATTTCCCTGCAAACGATCGATCATAGGGAGTAAATCCGATTGACTGTCATATCCTTCGCTTTCCACGGAACGAATCTTAAGCATTTTGAAATAACATCCCCAATAATACGAGGGCAGGAATAACTTTCCGATATTCACGGTCTGCGCCACGAGATCAAGGGCATGCATTCCCCCTGCCGTAATCAATATATTATCCGGTGAAGACTTTCCGGCAAAAAACTCCTCGTTAATTGCCGCCCGTAAGTCCGGACGCCCGGCTCCATGCGGATACACCTGTATCTCCGGAGAATTAAAGTTTATCGATTTCACGACTTCTGTCAAGTCGATATTTACCACTTGATTCACACCCCGGTTCAAGGGTAAATACTCTTTCCCACTCTTCTGGGAAAGTTCTTTCAGCGTCTCCCCGATTTGCACGATACGGGAAAGAGCGGCCCCACTCTTATTTATTTTCATCGCAATCCAGCGTTTTAATTATCGTTCTGTTTCAATCGTTCGTTAATTAAATCCCTGTACTCGTAATAGAGATCTTCCAGCAAAGGCATTTTCTCGGCAAAGAAAGTGTATATCCGCTCGTGATCCTCCACCCGGTAAAGGTTCACCCCCCGTAACTCGAAATAAATCGCACTGATCTCCTGCCCCTCGATCCCGGTATACTCCTCTTCCCACTTTAACTCGTCACCGCACTCCGCCCGAAATAACGTCTGATAGGATAACATACACTCGTAGACCTCGAACCGACGCAACTCATTTTTATGATCAATTTGGAATAACACGAGAGCCTTCTCCCGATCCGCATAAAATTTTAATTGCGTGGATCGTATCTTCACCCCCGTGAGCACCCATTTCCGGTAAATATGTTTCCGCTTGCAATAACGCTTGAAACCTTCCCAGAATTTCACCCGAATCTCTTTTGCCTCTTCTTTCGTGAACACCTCTGATAAATTAAATTAGTATACAGGGACAACCCTGCAAATATAGCAAAAATTGCAAAGTATTTCATATATTTGCGGAAGTGATAAAGTTTATAGACTTTACAACCTATTAATTATGCTGACATTAAAATACTATCAAGATAAAATCGAGGCCGGATGTGATGAAGCCGGTAGAGGATGCCTGGCAGGACCGGTTTTCGCGGCCGCAGTAATACTTCCTGAAGACTTTTCCAACGAGATGCTCAACGACTCGAAACAACTCTCCGAAAAGAAACGGGATGAGTTGCGCATGATCATTGAACGGGAAGCTCTGGCATGGGCCGTGGCCAGCGTGAACAACAACGAGATTGACAAGATCAACATCCTCAACGCCTCTATCGAAGGGATGCACCGGGCTCTGGCACAATTAAGTATTACTCCGGAACACATTCTGATTGATGGCAACCGCTTCAAACCCTACCGAAACATCGAACACCATTGCATCGTAAAAGGGGACGGGAAATACATGGCTATCGCAGCTGCCTCTATTCTAGCCAAAACACACCGGGACGAGTACATGAAAAAATTACATGAAGAGTACCCCGTTTACGACTGGAACAGCAACAAAGGTTACCCGACTAAAAAACATCGGGAAGGCATTTTACTTCACGGTGTTACCCCTTACCATCGACAAAGTTTCACGTTGCTCGACCCGCAACTAAAACTAGATTTCGATCACTAAAAATAACAAATGGTACGATAGTTGTTACTCCTTAATAGAGGTTAACTTTTAGTTTTTAACTTATAACTTTTAACTTAATTTTATGCCCGTAATCAATTCCATCATATCCATGTTCTCGACCAAAAGGTTGGCACAAATCGATTTCTTCAAAGAAAACCCGATTCAGGTGCAACGAGACACGTTGGTTGAATTACTTCGCAGAGCCGCTGACACGGAGTATGGACTGAAATATGATTTCGACTCTATTTTGACGGCAGAACAATACCGGGAGCGCCTACCCATCATTCACTACGAAGAGCTGGCTCCCTATTCCGAGCGATTAATGAACGGCGAGCAAAACCTGTTATGGCCGGACCCCATCACGTGGTTTGCCAAATCGTCAGGCACAACAGCGGCAAAAAGCAAGTTTATCCCGGTCAGCAAAGAATCTTTGGAAAGCTGTCATTTCCGAGGCGGTAAGGATGTTATCTCCATTTTCAATAAACTATACCCGGATGCACAAGTATTTAACGGGAAGACCTTGGCTCTAGGAGGAAGTAGCGAAATATCCAAGACAAACAACAACTGTCGTTACGGAGACTTGTCCGCCATATTAATCTCCAACACCCCGTTCTGGGCCAACATGATGAAGACTCCCGACCAATCGATCATGCTCATGAGCGAATGGGAAGAAAAGATTGAAAAGATATGCGACACCACGATCAAAGAAGATGTACGCAGTCTTGCGGGGGTACCCTCTTGGTTCCTCACGCTCATCAACCGGATTCTGGAACGCACGGGAAGGAACAACCTTCACGAAGTATGGCCCAACCTAGAACTATTTATTCACGGCGGCATAAACTTCACCCCCTACCGGGAACAATACAAACGCCTGCTGCCCGACCCGAAAATGAAATACATGGAAACCTACAACGCATCGGAAGGTTTCTTCGGATTACAGGATGATCCCAGCGACTCGTCCATGCTGTTAATGCTGGACTATGGTGTTTACTATGAATTTGTTCCGATCAGCGAACTGACTAAACCACATCCCCGGGCTCTTCTATTGGAAGAGGTGGAAACCGGGGTGAACTACGCCCTTGTCATCTCCACGAATGGTGGATTATGGCGCTACATGATCGGAGACACTATTATGTTCACCTCTACCCGTCCTTACAAATTCAAAATCACGGGACGCACAAAGTTATTTATCAACGCTTTTGGAGAAGAATTAATTATCGACAACGCCATCGAAGCCCTAAAACAGACTTGCGAAAAGACTGGAGCCACAGTGATGGCATTCACGGCCGCCCCGGTATTCATGGAAGACGGTAAAAAAGGGGCTCACGAATGGATTATCGAATTCGGAACTCCCCCTGCAGATTCGGAAAACTTTGCCAATATCCTTGATACAGAACTGAAAAAAGTAAATTCCGACTACGAAGCCAAACGCTACAAAGATATGTCTCTTCAACGTCTGATTCTCCATGCTGCCCGTCCGAACCTTTTCAATGACTGGCTGAAAGAAAAAGGAAAACTCGGCGGACAGAATAAAGTGCCACAGTTATGGAACGACCGCACGCACATCGACGAATTACTAAAAATGAATCAAGGATAAGATTCAGATAATGAATCCCTCGCCGACAAAGCAAGAAAAAGTTTATAATAATTATAAACTTTTTCCTGTTTTAACCCGTATCTTTGTAAAAAATTCACACACATATGAGAAAAACAACTATTTTAATGATGATCGCCGTGACGCTTGGCTTCTCCGGCTGTAAAAGTAACAGCGGAGACAAAGCTCAACTGACTGCCAACGAATGGCAACTGAAAGAGATGACAACCACAAATGGGAAAACCACTCTTCCGCAACGAGTACCCACCCTCATGCTGACCGACACCAACACGATGTACGGATTCTCCGGGTGTAATCGATTTTTCGGAAGATACTCCATAGAAGGTAACACCATCAAGTTAGAACCGGGTGGAAGTACCATGATGGCTTGTCCGGATCTCCAATTCGAGCATGAATACATCCAGACTTTGGCTGCCATGACCTCGTACAGCATTGAAAACAAAGAATTGAAATTAACGGATAAAGACCGGAAACAAACTCTTGTTTTCGTGCCTAAAACAGAAGAGAAAGTAATTGGTGTCGCAAACGACGCCCACGGATGTAACGGTGCGGCAGGCTACACATGGTCTGAAGCTAGAAAAGACTGTATTCGCCTGTTCGAATCCGGTGTTCGCATGAATCCGGTTAACGATCCGCAAGCCACGCTTTCCACCTTCATCGTGTTCTCCTCCGATTCCACGTTGGCTGAAGTATTTATTCCCAACATGGAAAACCACCCGCTCCTGAACAGACGCAAACTACCGAAAGGTGGTTACGCATGGAACGTGGAAGACGACGACACCTATAACGTAAGACAGGTCAACGGACAATGGATCATTGAACAACGCAGTGAAACATTGTACACCGAAACTCCTGAAAGCGTGATTAACGTGGTATTCCAAGGCGGTGACGGTAAAACTAAAATGCTATACCAGGTAGAAGTAACCTTCTATCCCGCAGAAGAACTGGCAGTCGTAAAATTTGACGACCAAACATACGAATTACCACAGCAACGCATGGCTTCCGGTTTCATGTACAAAAACGATCAAGTAAGCTTGATGGGCAAAGGGAAAGAGGCAGAACTAACCCTCCCCGACGGAAAAGTATTGAAACTACATGAAAAGAAGTAGTTATCAAAAAGGGACTCACGAGAGTCCCTTTTTTATAACTTAATAATCAGCACTGTCACATAAGCCGAAACCCCCTCTTCTCTCCCCTCAAAGCCCAGTTTTTCCGTCGTGGTTGCCTTGATGGTTATCTCATCTACATCAATTCCCATAATTTCAGACAAGCACTCCCGCATCTCCAAGGTCCGCATTTTAATTTTCGGCCTTTGCAGGCATATCACACAATCAACATTACCGATAGCAAACCCCTTATTCTCAATCATATCGATCACCTTCTTCAACAGAATTTTACTATCAATACCTTTGTAAGCGGGGTCCGTATCCGGGAAATATACCCCAATGTCATCCAGCCCGGCTGCTCCCAGAAGTGCATCACATATCGCATGAATCAACACATCCCCATCCGAATGGGCCACGCACCCTTTTTCATGTTCCAGTTTAATTCCTCCTAACCAAAAGTCCAGTCCCGGCTCCAGCCGATGAACATCGATCCCTATACCTGTTTTTATTTTCATTGTAATAATATTATTATCCTGCAATATTAATGAAAAAACCGTTCATGGTTCATTTATTTTTATAAATTTGTCACTCTGATCGGATATTATGAAAAGATGAAAGAGCTTGAATCAATATATAATTCTTTTCTGGCAGGCTGCCGGATTACAACAGACTCCAGAGAGGTGAAAGATGGAGATATATTCATCGCCTTAAAGGGTGAAAATCACAACGGTAACACCTTTGCAGAGAAAGCCGTGGCCCAAGGAGCGAAGCACGTCGTCATTGATGAGGCCGCCTACAACACGGCTCCTCAATGCGTACTCGTTCCCGACACCTTGCAATTCCTGCAACAATTAGCCAACTACCACCGCCGGAAATTGAACATTCCCATCTTGGGAATCACCGGGACAAACGGCAAAACCACCACGAAAGAATTATGTCACGCCGTTCTTTCCAAAAAATATAATACCGTTGCCACGAAAGGCAATTTAAACAACCATATCGGTGTACCCCTCACCCTGTTAAGCATGGACTCCTCCACGGAATTCGGTATCGTGGAAATGGGGGCCAACCACCCGGGGGAAATAAAAGAACTATGCAAAATTGTTGAACCAGACTACGGTATCATCACGAACATCGGGTATGCCCACTTGGAAGGATTCGGAAACTACGAAAATATCATCCAAACCAAAAAAGCCCTTTACGAGTCCGTGAAGGAGAAAGCGGGAATTTTATTCGTGAACGGGGAAGATAAATTGTTGCGCCAATTATCTGAAGACCAGAAAAGGTACACCTATGGCATCAATGGGCATTTCACGAACGGGGAAATCGTTCAGACCACCCCTTACCTCGTGTATGCCTTGAAAACCCAACACGGACAACTATACATCCGGACGAAACTCATCGGGGGATATAACTTTGACAACGCCATGGCAGCCACCACGGTAGGAACATATTTCAATATCGATCCTTTACAAATACAGGCCGCCATCGAAGCTTACACCCCCTCTAACCTTCGCTCGCAACTACTGAAAACGGAACGCAACACGATCATCCTGGATGCCTACAACGCTAACCCGAGCAGTATGCAAGTCGCCATTTCCAATTTCGGGGAAATGAAAGTAGACAACAAATTACTGATTATCGGGGAAATGCGTGAACTGGGAGCCATTTCCGAAGAGTCCCACAAAAACATCGTAGAACTCATGAAGAAAAACAATTTTCCCCGGGTATTCCTCGTGGGGGCGAGTTTTGAATCCATCGCAAATAACTATACCTTTACGCATTACTTCCCCGACACGGACACGCTGATCGAGTATCTCAAAGCGAACGAGATTCTCCACGCTTTTATCCTGATAAAAGGTTCACGGGGAAATAAACTGGAAAGGATTACAGAATACTTATAAAACAACAGACCATGAACGACAGAGTTGTCATCATACCGACCTATAACGAAAAAGAGAATATCGAAAACATTCTCCGTTATGTTTTTAAACTGGAACCGAAGTTTGATGTGCTCGTTATAGAGGACAACTCTCCCGACGGCACGGCCCAGATTGTAAAACGTCTGCAATCCGAGTTTCCACAACTTCACATGATCGAACGTAAAGGAAAGCTAGGACTCGGCACGGCTTATATCACCGGATTCAAATGGTCACTGGAACACGGGTACAACTACATTTTCGAGATGGATGCGGATTTCTCCCATAATCCCGATGATCTGGTTAAATTGTATCACGCCTGCGAAAGCGGGGAAGGCGATATGGCGATCGGTTCCCGTTACGTCACAGGCGTTAACGTCGTGAACTGGCCCATGGGACGAGTTCTCATGTCCTATTTTGCCTCCAAATATGTAAGATTCATCACGGGCATGAAAGTACATGATGCCACAGCCGGATTCGTTTGTTACACCCGGAAAGTCTTAGAATCCATCGACCTCGACAACATTCGTTTCAAAGGCTACGCTTTCCAGATCGAAATGAAATTCACAGCGTGGACCCTAGGATTCAAGCTGAAAGAAGTACCCATTATTTTCACCGACCGTACCCTCGGCACATCCAAAATGAGCGGCGGCATCTTCAACGAGGCTTTTTGGGGTGTCATCACGATGAAACTCAGGAGCTTGGGAAAACGTAAGGCAATTAAAAATTAATCCATTTACGATTTATGAATTACGATTTATGATTAAAAGAACGGTAGTTGGGGAGAGGAAATCATAAATCAAGAAATTAATTAGAATCTAAAATTAACATGGGGGGTAGTTAAAGCGTCAGCTTCGTGCAGTGGGAATCTAAAATTTAAAATCTAAAATTAATATGCGTATATTACTTCAAAGCGGAACCATCATAAATGAAGGGAGAATCTTCAAAGGTGATCTCTTGATTCACAATGATCGTATCGAAAAAATCATAGAAGGCAAATTGGATTCAGTCCCCGGAGACCTCAAAATTATCGATGCCACGGGGAAATACATCATACCGGGAGTGATTGACGATCAAGTACACTTCCGCGAACCCGGCCTCACACACAAAGGAGACATCCGGGAAGGTAGCCGGGCGGCAGCAGCCGGGGGCGTGACCTCTTTCATGGATATGCCTAACGTGAAACCTCCCACCATAACCAACGAGTTACTCCGGGAAAAACAACAGATTGCCAAGGAGAATTCGGCTGTCAACTACTCGTTCTACCTCGGTGCCACCGTTGACAATATCGACGAGATTAAAAAGATTGATCCGCACACGACTTGCGGCATTAAAGTTTTCATGGGTTCCTCCACGGGTAATATGCTGGTGGATAGTCGGGAAGCCTTGGAAAAGATATTTGCAAAATCCCCTATTCTCATCGCTACGCATTGCGAAGATTCGCCCACGATAAACCGTAACTTGGAACTCTACAAGCAACAGTACGGGGAAGACATTCCTCCTTTCTGCCATCCTTTGATCCGCAGTCGGGAGTGTTGCTACACCAGCTCTTCGCTGGCAGCCGAGCTGGCACGTAAACACAACAGCCGCCTGCACATACTTCATTTAAGCACGAAAGAAGAATTGGAATTACTGGATCAAGGTCCTCGTACCCAAAAACACATCACCGGGGAAGTATGCGTTCACCATCTTTGGTTCAATGATCAGGCGTATCACACCAAAGGAAACCTCGTCAAGTGGAATCCTGCCATCAAAACCGAAGAGGACCGTCAAGCCCTGTTGCAAGCCCTGAATGACAATCGCTTGGACATCATCGCCACGGATCACGCTCCTCATCTTCCGGGAGAAAAAGCCGGAGTATATACCCAATCAGCCAGCGGTGGCCCAATGGTGCAGCACTCGCTAATCGTTATGCTGGAACTCATGGAGAAAGGTCAGATCACGCTTGAAAATATCGTGGATAAAATGTGTCATGCCCCTGCCGACATTTTCCATGTCGAAGAAAGAGGCTATCTGCGGGAAGGTTATAAGGCAGACATCGCCATCTTCGAAAAACACCCATGGACTGTGAAGAAAGAAAACTTACTTTACAAATGCGGTTGGTCACCTCTCGAAGAAATGTCTTTTACCTACCGGGTAAGCATGACGTTAGTGAACGGGCAAATCGTGTACGATCACGGCAAGATCAATGGTGACATTCGCGGGGAAATGCTGACATTCTATTAATCTACAAAACAAGAAGTACACAGGCCACTATGAACAACAGGAACAACACGTTTCCCAACCAACGGGTCCGGTGTGAAATAAAGTATTGAGTAAACATATAAGATAACGGGATCGCTGTAATCAAGGTGATCCCGTGACAATTAAACGGGATAAAAAACAACGAACTCCCCACGAAAAGCAACATCGACAACATCGACAACATACCCCGCCTCTGCGCCACGATCGCCATCGGGTAGTTCACCACGACATTATACAAAGACACGACGATCAGCACGCCGATCACAACAAAAGCTACCACCTTCTCAGGCATTATTTTCCAGAACACTTGCCCGCTTGTCAATGCCTGCACGAATACATCCGGTAATGTTGCCAACCGATCAGTCAGGAAATAATAGCACCCCGTGAAAAATAATGCAGAAAAGATCCCGATAAACAGCGCCACCAAATCCTTCAACGCCGCCCTTCCCGAAAAAGGCAGGACGATGATTGCCCAAACGATCAGCATGATCAATTTCGGGCAAAGCAAAACCGCCAGCGTGGAAAAAAGCCCGAAACCAAATACCGGAGCGTTAGATTGCGTGTTCACGATGGCCGACTGCAAACGAGCCACGGCCAACACGACGCACAAGGCCGCCATCAGATAATTACTCATCCCGTAACGACAAATCACGCCAATGCATAGTAAAGCATAAATCACCGCCGGGAGAACCGTGATATGGGACAAAAACTTATATCTGTCCGCAACAAAAAATACCAGAAATGACAAACACAGCAAAGCCAACACACCAATTTCCTTCCACCACAACCCGCCTTGTTCTTGAAAATCCGGAATTGAAATAACGCCCAAATCCAAACAAACGGAAAAATCTTCCGGTCCGAAAGTAAAACGCAAAAAGGCAATTGCTGCCAAAATAAATGGCAGCAAATACAACATATAAACCCTCTTGGTTTTTAAAATGGCGTTAAATCCCATCATCCAACCCTCTTATAAATCAAAACCTATATCTCTTCTGAAATTCATCCCATCGAAATGAATTTTAGCCACATTCTTGTAAGATTGAGCCAACGCCTCCCGCATTGTCTTCCCGAACGAGCTAACAGCAATCACACGTCCCCCGTTCGTCACGACTTTTCCCTCTGCCAGCTTCGTACCCGCATGGAACACGATACTCCCCTTCACGTCCGGAACACCCGTGATCTCCTTTCCTTTCTCGTAATCCCCGGGATACCCTTGGGAAACAAGCATCACAGTCGTACAGAAACGATCATCCAGTTCGAACGCCGCCTGTTCCAGCTCACCCTTGGCCATCGCCTCGAAAAGAGACAAAACATCCGTTTTTAATCTCGGCATCACCACTTCCGTCTCCGGATCTCCCATACGCACATTATATTCGATCACGTAAGGATCACCACCAACATTCATTAGCCCGAAAAAGACGAATCCTTTGTAGTCAATCCCGTCTTTTTGTAATCCCTCGATCGTGGGGCGCACCACCCGCTCTTCCACTTTCCGGTTGAACTCTTCATTGGCAAACGGCACCGGGGAAACGGCCCCCATACCACCTGTGTTCAATCCCGTATCACCCTCTCCGATACGCTTGTAATCCTTCGCCGAACCCAATATTTTATAACTCTTCCCGTCCGTTAACGCAAACACTGAAAGCTCTATTCCTTTCAAACACGCCTCGATCACTACTTGATTTCCGGCCTTCCCGAACTTTCCTCCCAACATCAGCTCCAACTCCCTCTTAGCCTCTTCCAAATCATCCAGAATCAACACACCTTTTCCAGCTGCCAACCCATCCGCTTTCAACACGTAAGGCGGTTTTTGGGTTTCCAGAAAAGCAAACCCTTCCTCTAGGTTATCCTTCGTCACCGTCAGATAATCAGCTGTCGGAATATGGTGGCGGAACATGAATTCTTTCGCAAAATCCTTACTTCCTTCCAGAATAGCACCCGCTCTTCCCGGTCCCACGATCATCAGTCGGGCAAAACGAGCGTCTGCCTCAAAATAATCCCGAATACCCTCCACTAGAGGATCTTCCGGCCCGACAACCAGCATATCGATAGCATTATATTCCACGAAAGTCGCTAACGCCTCGAAATCCGTTACCTTGATATTTACATTTTCAGCTATCTCTGCCGTTCCGGCATTTCCCGGAGCAACATATAACTTTGTTAATCTTTCACTCTGATTTATTTTCCACGCCAACGCATGTTCGCGTCCACCGCTACCCAATAATAATACTTTCATCCTTTTTTAGTTACAAGTTTACAAGTTACAGGTTACAAGTTGAATCCCGACACGTTCATCGGCAGGTGCGTTATTATTCCCAAGAACCTGTAACATACAACCTGTCAACTTGTAACTCGGCCTTGCCGAAAACACAAAGATAAGTCTTTAGCATAAATCATAAATCATAAATCACAAATAAATTTGGAGTAATTGACGGATTTCTATAACTTTGTTAAAAATCAAAGCCATGAACAGATACACCACCAATGGCGAAGAGGGTGAGATTCTCCCGAATTTACTCGGAATCACGGATGAAGAGACTCTTCATAACGCAGAATTCGAAGGATTCTTGATGGCGGAAATCTTGTTCACGGAAAAGCTAACCCAAAAAACAAAATTTTCAGTCAAATACATCTGCGACATCCATCGTACGGCATTAAAAGAACTCTACTCTTTTGCCGGACGATTCCGCTCCGTAAATATCTCCAAAGGTGGTTTTGTCTTCCCCGCCGGAAGATTCATTCCGGATAGTATGCGCATTTTCGAAGAAGAAACTCTTTCCCAGCTCCCCGACCATTACACCAGCCGGCAGGCTCTGATAAAAGACATCGCCAAGGTACACGGCGAATTACTTTTCATCCACCCCTTCCGGGAAGGCAATGGTAGAACCTTCCGCATCCTCGCCAACCTCATGGCTCGAAAACAGGGTTATCCCGGTTTAAACTTTAAAAGGATTGATTTTAATGAATATATAATCGCTGTTCAGCAAGTAGCACGAAAAGACTACTCCAGAATGGAGCGGATTATCGCTTACACATTTTAAGCTTCAAATCCACCCGTTCCAAAATAGTATAAGCAGTTTCTTGGGAAATTTTTATCCCCTCCAGTTGAAATGAGGTTATCATTCCTTGCAAAATCTCTTCCCTAACCGTGGCGTTTTTCACAAGCTGCGGCATCTTTTCTTTTATTTTTTCCATATTACAAATATACGACTTTTCCCCTTATTATCAAAGCAATTCAGGCACAAATTCCCCTCTTTTAACCAGCAACTGCCGCAAGCGATCACCTCCACGTTTCCTCCACTGTGTAATTCAAAAAGCGATTAAAAGGCTGCATCAATAAAAGTCGTTCCACACACCGCTCGACCACGTCCTCCCTCTCGAAAAACGAATCGGGAACATAATTCGATACCGTGTAAGATTTGTATTTCAACAAATCCCCTTCCGGAAAATCAGCCGGGAAAGGAGCAGGCACCTTTTTCAACTTCTCCCCCTCCAACACATAATACTTCTGGAATTTCGCATCCCTGAGAATCCCCGTGAACTCGTCGATATTGTCATACACGTCTTTCCGCAAAGCCTTTAGCAACGAAGGTTCCGGACACCAAATCCCACCCCCGATCATGCAATTTCCCGGTTCGATATGCACATAATACCCCGCCCGAGGACTCTGCTTACCGCCCTTCACCATGTACGCCCCGATATGCGTCTTATAAGGCTCTTTATTGGGTGAAAACCGGACATCCCGATAAATTCTGAAAATACAATCTTTCGCTGTCAACCCGTCCATATCCGGCTCTGTCACCGCTAATGCCGGAATCACCTGGTTGATGAAATCCTCATGCCTCGCTTTCACGGCCAGATACCACTCTTTATGCGCATTAAACCACTCCCGGTTATTATTCTCCTTCAACTCTTTCAAAAAGCGAAACACTTCCGCCATTGAAAAATCACAAGTTACAGGTTCTTTCATTTTCAATTCTCCATTTTCAATTTTCAACTCCTCGGCACCCATTTCACCTCTTCCAAACCGCAATCCTTTGCCAGCTTACGCCCTAGCACGAACAGGTAATCGGACAAACGATTCACATACCGCACGATAACATCCTCCACCTCGATTTCTTCACTCATATCAATAATCCGGCGTTCCACCCGACGGCAAACCGTACGGGCAATATGACAAGCCGATACCTCCGGCCGTCCACCCGGCAACACGAAATATTGCAGTGGCGGCAATTCCTCGTCCATCTTATCTATAGCCCTCTCCAAAAAAGCCACGTCCTCATCCGTGCAAGGCAATTTCTTCTGCATATTACTCACAGTCGTGTCCGTCGCCAAGTTTGCCCCGACCACGAACAGCACGTTTTGAATCTCGATCAACTGTTTCACACTCTCCCCATCAATCGGGTATGACCGAATCATCCCCAAATGACTGTTCAACTCGTCAACACCCCCGTAAGCCTCTAATCTCACGTTATTCTTTGCAACCCGGGTTCCCCCGATCAAAGCAGTCGTCCCCTTATCTCCTGTTTTCGTATATACCTTCATGCTTATTTTAAATTTTAGATTTTAAATTTCCTCCCATGAAATCACCCCTTCCCATTCTAAATTTTAAATTCTAAATTATCATATTATACCTTCCCTTCTGCAACCTCGTGTCAAAGAATACGATCCCGTACCACATCATGTCGATCGAAACCGTCCCCTCCTGCCTCAACTGTCGCCATACCAAAGAATTAAAACGCCCTTTGTAAATATCTTTAATCACGATACACAACGGGCCTCGTTTGCGCACTCGCAAAACCTCCTCCCAAGCTTCATCCCAATCCTCCTCGAACGCTCTCCCCAAGAAAACCATATCGATCTTACGACCTTTCAAATCTCCCGGTTTCACCTGTTCCGTGTACTCGGCCCCCAAATATGCACATCCCCCGTTCAGCAACACCATCTGTTTCGAAACAGCCGCCAGATACATGGAAACCCACGGAGACCGCACCCCAACACACAACACATTCCGGTAAGAAAAGTATTCTGCCAACCGGAAAAGCAAACGATACAATTTCCGCTCTTTCTCCCGAATGTTCCCCATCGCCTCAATCCGCTCGAAATCGTAATAAACCGCTTTTTCCTTTATTACACTCGTGATCAAATCAAAAACAAAGGGAGAATGCACCCCGTACCCTCTTTTATGTCGAAAACGAATGGCATGTTTAAATCGTTGTTTTAAATAATTATACATCTCCCAGTAATCTGTCTGTCCAAATTATTTATTCCACGAAATTAAAATTTATTCCCGATATGCTCAACTAAAGTCATCTATTTTTTTTACTTTCGTTCGAGAAATGAACCATCGAAAATTTACATTTTGGAACTGGCAGGACTGAACATAAAATTCGTACCGGGTGTTGGAGAGAAAAGAGCCTCGTTGCTGGAGCAGGAAATGGGCATCCAAAGCTACGAGGATATGCTCTATTACATCCCTTACAAATACATCGACCGAACCCGTGTTTACACGATTCGGGAACTCACCTCAGACCTTCCCTATATTCAGGTAAAAGCCAAAATTACAAACCTCTCGTCCATCGGAGTAGGCAAACAAATGCGCATGGTCGCAACAGCTTATGACGGGACCGGGGAACTGGAGCTCGTTTGGTTCACGGGCCACAAATACCTCGCCAGTCAGATCAACCCCGACAAGGAATACTTGATTTTCGGCAAACCGACCATCTTCAATCATAAAATGAACATCGTCCATCCGGAAATGGACCTGTACGAAACGAGTGTCAAGCAGCTCGTAGGCTTCCAAGCCATCTACCCAACCACGGAGAAGATGAAAAAAAGCTACCTGACCTCCCGGTTGATCAACAAAATACAAGCGAATATTTTCAAAGCCATCAATGGCAGGATTCAAGAAACCCTCCCGGCATGGTTCATCAAGAAATACAATTTGATCTACCTGCACGAAGCCTTGTACAACATCCATTTCCCGGAAAACCCGGATATGCTCCGCAAGGCACAATACCGGCTTAAATTTGAAGAGCTATTCTACATCCAGCTCAACATCTTGAAACTGAAATTCAACCGTAAAACTGCCTTCCAAGGACACCTTTTTACCACTGTCGGAGATTATTTCAACGATTTCTACCACAATCATCTGCCCTTTCCCCTAACCGATGCCCAGAAACGGGTTATTAAAGAGATTCGTTCTGATTGCGGTTCCGGCAAGCAGATGAACCGTTTGTTGCAAGGAGATGTGGGTAGCGGCAAAACCCTTGTTGCCGTAATGTGTATGCTGATCGCCCTCGACAACGGCTATCAAGCCGCCATCATGGCCCCGACAGAGATTCTCGCCACCCAACATTACGAAACTATATCCGAACTTCTAAAGAACACCTCGATCAGTGTCGGTCTACTGACGGGTTCCACCAAGAAAAAAGAGCGTGAGATCATTCATGAAGCCCTGTCCGACGGTCGCCTGCAAGTCCTAATCGGTACACACGCCTTGTTGGAAAACGTGGTGAATTTTAAAAACGTGGGACTTGTTGTTATCGACGAGCAACATCGTTTCGGTGTCGCCCAGCGAGCCAAATTATGGCAAAAGAACACGATTCCCCCACATATGCTAGTCATGACAGCAACCCCCATTCCCCGAACCCTCGCCATGACCCTCTACGGAGATCTGGATGTATCGGTGATCGACCAACTTCCCCCTGGCCGAAAACCCATCACCACGTATCATGCCTTCGAAACAAGACGCCTACAAGTCTACAAATTCATCCAGAAAGAACTGGAACTCGGCAGGCAAGCCTACATCGTGTACCCCATGATCTCCGAATCGGAAAAGATGGATTACCGGAATTTGGAAGAAGGCTATGAACACGTGATGAGTTATTTCGCCCCTCTGGGATACACGGCAGACATCGTTCATGGAAAACTCAAACCGACTGAGAAAGAAGAACACATGAAACGTTTCGTTTCCGGAGAAACCCGCATTCTAGTGGCAACTACCGTGATTGAAGTCGGGGTAAATGTTCCCAATGCCTCCATCATGGTCATTGAAAGTGCCGAACGTTTCGGACTGTCCCAATTACACCAACTGCGCGGACGGGTCGGACGGGGTGCCGAACAATCGTACTGTATTTTGATGACCTCCTACAAACTATCCAACGAATCCCGCAAAAGAATCGAAACCATGACCTCCACGAATGACGGCTTCGAAATTGCCGAAGTCGATTTAAAACTTCGCGGCCCGGGAGACATCGAAGGGACTCAACAAAGTGGACTGACATGCAACCTGAGAGTTGCCAATCTTGGTAAAGACGGACGTGTACTGAACGAGGCTGCCCAAGCAGCCACACTTATCCTAGAAGACGATCCTCTCCTGCAAAAAGAAGAGAACCAAACTTTTTCCACCCAGGTAAAACGCCTTTTCAAAACGAAAATCAACTGGCGATACATCAGTTAACTCCACAAAAAAAGGACGCACGAAAGCGTCCTCTTTTATTATAGCCCGAAAAATTAGTTGATAGCCACAACAGCTTTCATCATCTTTTTCGTGTTTTTCATCAACTTAGCCTTATTCTGACCATCCATTAAATACCAAGATTCTTCTTCTGGGAAATATTGGAATTCAGCGACAGCATCAGTCTCTTCACTTGCAACAACCATCTTGTTCAAAGATTTGGTTACATGGTAAGGATGTCCGGCATACATAACCTGACCTTCTTCCACGTCTCCAGCTTTCATAGCTACCGGATTTTGCCCACCCCAGAACTCAATTGAGTTAAAAATTAATGCATCACCCAAGCAGCACAACTCGTATGCCGGAAGAATACATAATCCCAAGAATACCAACTCGTTCACGAACTTAGCATTAGATACTTGTCCATTCCAGTTATGTAACTTGGAAGTCAAAGAGAAAGAACCGTAACACCCCGTGAAAGCCACTGATGATACTGCGATCATCACAATTGCAATCATTTGATTAAAACCTTTTTTCATAACCTATGCTTTAAATTTAATTAGTTTTACGAAGATAACACTTTTGTTACGAAACTAAAGCTCCTTTTGTTATTTTTTCTTATAGAATTTTTTCGGAGCAATCATTAATTCCGGACGGAGCACGTTATCCAACTCTTCTTTCGTCAATAATTTCTCTTCCAAAACTAAATCGTAAACACTTCTGTTTTCCGTTAAAGCTCTCTTGGCAATACGAGATGAATTTTCGTAACCTAAAGTCGGGTTCAAAGCAGTAACGATACCGATACTGTTCATCACCATATCTTTACAACGGTCTACGTTAGCAGTAATTCCGTCAATACACAAAATTCTCAAACGATCCATCACCTTGGTCAACATCTGCATAGAGTTGAACAAAGCGTAAACGATTACCGGCTCCATCACGTTCAATTCCAACTGACCAGCTTCGGCAGCCATCATCACGGTCGTATCGTTACCGATCACGCGGAAACATACTTGGTTAACCACTTCAGGGATAACCGGATTCACCTTACCCGGCATGATAGAAGATCCCGGTTGCATAGGAGGTAAGTTAATTTCGTTTAAACCACATCTCGGACCACTGGACAATAAACGTAAGTCATTACATACCTTAGACAACTGAACGCAGAAACGTTTCAATTCCGAAGAATAAGACACGCAAGCACCCGTGTCAGGAGTTGCTGCAATTAAATTCGGAGCCAAAACGAACTCTTCTCCACTGATAATACGTAATTCACGGGCACAAATTTCAGCATATTCCGGTTCTGAGTTAATACCCGTACCAATTGCCGTTGCTCCCATGTTTTCTACCAAAAACAACTTTGCAGCAGCATTCAAACGTTCGATATTTTCTTCCAAAGTTACAGCATAGGCTTCGAATTCCTGCCCTAACGTCATAGGTACCGCATCTTGAAGTTGGGTACGCCCCATTTTCAATACATGCTCGAATTCTTTTGCTTTTCTTCTGAAAGAATCAACCAACAATTTAATTTCAGCAACTACTTCCTTATTGGTTAAAATGATTGCCAAGTGGAATGAAGTAGGATAAGCATCATTTGTTGATTGAGAAAGATTCACATGATTATTCGGGTGGCAAAATTCATATTCACCTTTTTGGTGTCCCAACAGCTCCAAAGCACGATTGGCAACCACCTCATTGATATTCATATTCGTAGAAGTTCCTGCACCACCTTGAACCATATCTACCGGGAATTGATCTGCCAACCTACCATCGATAATCTCTTCGCAAGCAGCTGTAATTGCGTTTGTGATATCGGCAGGAATCAATCCCAATTCAAAATTCGCTTTTGCAGCAGCCCATTTTACCATGGCCAAAGCCTTCACGTAGTTCGGGAACATTCCGATCGTATATCCGCTGATTCCAGCAAAGTTCTCGATAGCTCTCAAAGTTTGAACGCCATAATATGCATCCATCGGCACTTCTTTATTGCCGAGTAAATCATGTTCTATTCTTGTTTTCATAACTCTATAGATTAATTATTTCCAAATACGTTTGAATTTCTTTCAAGTTTCACCCGATCGTCAAAAACAATAACAAAATGTCTCTTGTTCATAACAAACGACCCGAAGAAAATTAATCCGGCAAAGGTAAAAAGTTAATAGTATAAAGCCAAATTTTAATCAAAAAATCACGACTCTTCTTCATGGGAATCACATCGCTGGATATCAATAAAATACAGTATAATTTAACAAAATAAAGCTCGACGCAATGCTTTTTTACAAACGTTTCCGAAAAAGAAAGTAACGAGTCTGCAAATGCCTATAAAGTCCAAAGCCATAAAGCCTATAAACACTTCAGAGACACAAACCATATATACTTTGGACTTTATAAACTTATGGACTTCACGAACCTTACAGATCCGCTTCTATACTGTCTAAAGGCTTCAAGTTAGAAGGAATCTTCTGATCGGCATCATCCGAGAAATAAGGGAACACGTCCATAATATTTGTATCCGCCAAGGAACTGATCTCGAAAGGCACCACGTAAGTTGACAGACTTTTATGCAAATTAGCCAACGCACTGTCAATATCCGCTCCCGCAACCAAGTAATATTGGTTCGATTTTTTCTCCTTGCCACTGATCTGATCGGCATCAATAATAGCCACTTTGGCCTTGAACCACTTATCGTCATTCCCATCATTCGACTCCACCAACTCCGTGATATTCGATTTCTTCAACCCCACGATATAAAAATCCCCTTGGATCATTTCTCTCAAATTCTCGGTAATCCGACTTTCAGCCTCTGTATAAGACATCGCATCTAACAAATACAACTCGGACATCTTTTTTTCTTTTCCATCCTCACCCACTTTCACGTATTTTACCTTCGCTTCAAACCAATTTGCTGTCATTTCTTCTCTAATTTTATGTGTTTAATTCTACAGCAAAAGTAAAATAATCTCCCCAAAATATTTCTTCTCGGGAAAAATTAATCGGTATAAACTTCGAAACAAGACCCGGGATATCGAGAGGCAGATTACGTAATAACAAAAAAAGTAACAAGTAAAACCACGAGAATGACATAATCAAAGTAGAAGGAATTATGTCCAACAACACTTATTATGCCATTCTCGTGTAGTTACTATCTCACAATAATCGTAAAACAATCATTCACATCCTTTGACCAGCCTTCATTCCAAAAGTTTAAAGATATACTATACCTTCCTCGAGGAACGTCATTATCCACCGGAACGGATAGGACACCATTCCCTCGGACAGAAATGTAAGCGGCTAATTTAGCAGCATCCCCGCCTTCCGAAGTAATTGATTTCACCTGACACTAAATCGGGTTACTCCCTTCAATTGGAGTACTTGTCCAAGGCATACCATAAGTCACACGCAACCAATCTTCTCCACCCCCGACTAATTTCGTTGGATAAACCTGAAAATACCAAGAACAAATTTTACAAAAAGGGGATATTACCGGATTACTCACGTGGGAATATTACGTGGAATCAGAACTTCAGGAACATATTGAAAAGGCAATCCGTCAGCTTCCCCCTCAATGTCAAAAGATTTTCATCATGAATCGTTTCAATGACAAAAGTATCACTCAAATCGCCGAAGAGTTGGAAATCTCTCCCCGCACGGTAGAAAAACACATCGAAATAGCCTTGAAAAAACTCCGTCAAGAATTGGCAGACTACCTTCCTGCCGGTTTGTTACTCTGGTTATTAAATATTTAAAAACAAGAAAAGAGGCTCGTTTCCAAGCCTCTTTTCTTCAGAATATATAACATCTTAATACCTTCTGTTTGAATTATAACCTCCGCGACTTCCGCCACCTCTGTTATATCCTCCGCGACCTCCACCGTTTGATCTATCTTCTCTCGGTTTAGCCACATTCACGGTAATTACTTTACCATCATATTCAGCACCGTTCAATTCATCGATTGCTTTTTGTCCCATTGCCTCATCAGCAATCTCAACAAAACCGAATCCTCTTGATCTACCAGTTTCCCGATCCATAATAACTTTTGCAGAAGTAACTTCACCATATTCTGCAAACAACGTGTTTAAATCTGCGTCATCAACGCCATAACTTAAATTTGAAATGTAAATGTTCATCAAGTACAATTTTTGATTAATTAATAAAAGCGATTGAGAATGGTCTCATTGGAAAAAAGTCTACTTAACGATACAAATACATTGATAGGAAAGTGATTTAAATACAAATAATTCAACTCAATCTGGGACAAAGATACGCTTTATTTCGAACATACAAGCGTTTTTGAAAATTTATTTCAAATTATTTATCAAACAGACTAAATTTCACGTTACATTTTTCAGCTTAAACCCCTCTTCCAATTAGCTTTCACACCAGAACATCAACCAGAAAAAGAATTAACCAAACACATCATGAAAAAACTTTTGGGGCACCTTTTTTATTTCAGCAGTTTTCCCCGTTTTATTTATTAAACATTTGATCATTTTCTTTACATTTATTACTTTCGTAAAAATTTAATCTAATCCTTAACATGAAAAATATATTCATTACCACGCTTTTATTTTTAACTGTTGTATTCTGTTCTGCTCAAGAAAAATACGTTCCTTCACAGGAGAATCTTACCAACCGGGAATGGTTCCGGGATGCCAAATTCGGTATGTTTATCCACTGGGGGATATACAGCATGCTGGCTGACGGCGAATGGGTGCTGACCAACAAAAGCCTGAACGAGGTGGAGTACCAAAAACTGGCTGACGGGTTCTATCCCTCCAAATTCAATGCGGACGAGTGGGTACGCATCGCCAAGGATGCCGGGATGAAATACATCTGTTTCACCTCCCGCCATCACGACGGGTTCTCGATGTTCGACACGAAACAATCGGATTACAACATTGTCAAAGCAACTCCTTTCAAACGAGATGTCATCAAGGAATTGGCCGAAGCCTGCCAAAAACACGGACTTAAATTATTCTTCTACTATTCCCATATCGACTGGCACCGCACGGATTATTACCCGTGGGGGCGCACGGGACGGAACACGGGACGTACTCCTTCCGGCACGTGGGAAGATTATTTAAAATTCATGGATGCCCAGTTGACCGAATTACTTACCAATTACGGCCCGATCGGTGGTATCTGGTTCGACGGTTGGTGGGATAAACCCGATGCGGACTGGCAACTGGAAAGGCAATACACCCTGATTCACCGTCTTCAACCGGGATGTCTGATCGGGAATAATCATCACAAAGCACCTTTTGAGGGAGAAGATTTCCAGATGTTCGAACGGGATCTACCGGGACAAAACAAAGCCGGGTATTCTGCCGATGCGGAAATCAGCGCCTTGCCGTTGGAAAGTTGTGAAACCATGAACAACACGTGGGGATATAATATCAATGACCGAAATTTCAAATCCACGAAACAACTCATCCACACGCTGGTAGGAGCCGCCGGGAATAATGCAAATTTACTATTAAACGTGGGTCCCCGTCCGGGAGGAGATTTCCCCGAAGGATCGGTAAGACACTTGAAAGAAATCGGCGAATGGATGCGCACTTACGGTGAAACCATCCAAGGCACCCGTGCCGGGATTATCCCTCAACAAGACTGGGGTGTCACAACCCAAAAAGGGAATAAACTCTACATCCACATTCTAAACTTGAACAAAACGGAACTACTTCTTCCCACCACGGACAGAAAAATAAAGAGTATTGTATGTTTCAAGGATCAAACTCCAGTAAAATACAAGAAAACCAAAGAAGGAATCCTCCTTCAATTGAACGAAGTCCCCACAGACATCGACCATATCGTGGAAATTATTTGGAAATAAATTACCAGCACATAGCATTAAACCTAATATAGCAAGGCTTTTCTAAAAAATGTTACGTTTTTTTAGAAAAGCCTTGCTATATTAGGATATTTTCTGCACCTTGTCCGTAAGTTTAACAAGCACTAAAAAAGAAATGATGAAGGACGGTAAATATTTATTCATGATGCTTATCCTGTTAGTTTGCGGGATAACAGTCTCGGCTCAAAACAAAAAGAGTGACCGGGAAATGTTCAAAGAAGGTTATGTTTTACAAAGTAAGGACATCCATTTCGCCCCTCCTTGTGAAAAATACGAACCCATCATGCCGCGTTTATATAGTATAGAGAAGCGTCGTCATGAAACTATAGTCACTTTCGTACAACCGATCTATTTTGACTCGCAATGGGTAACTTACGGTTACGGTTATCAACTCGTTGACAAGAAAAACGGGGATGTTTACATGGTTCGCAGATACGACGGAGATCTCCCCATGGATCGTCTATTAATCGTTAGGGGATGCAATAGAAAGAATATTCTTATTTCTCTCGTCTTCCCAAAACTAAAAAGAAAAGCGAAAATTATAGACATTCTGGAAACTAGTCACGAAAAAGACCTTACCCCCTCAAATGCCGACTCAAAAAAGACAGAGATAAACAACATTTTAGTCAAAAAATATCTTGTGAAAAAACAAAAAAAGGGAAAAATCTACTACTAACAGCTGGGGGAACCACAAAAAACTTTATTTTCCCCTCCTTTTTTCGTAACTTAGCACCCGTATAACCAAAATACATATATGACTATGTTTTCACAGGACGAATTTAAAAAATATGCAACCAAGCATAAAGGGATCAGCAGTTTGAACCTTCACCGGTTTGAATCTACGGTCTCCAGCTATATAAATCCGACAATTATAGAGGAACGCCAGTTAAACGTGGCGAGTATGGACGTATTTTCCCGGTTAATGATGGATCGGATTATTTTCCTCGGAGTACCCATTGATGACGATGTTGCCAACATTATCATGGCACAATTATTATTCTTGGAGTCGGCTGACCCGAGCAAGGATATTCAAATTTATTTCAACACTCCAGGTGGCTCGGTTTACGCCGGATTAGGTATTTACGACACAATGCAATACATACAATGTGACGTGGCAACCATCTGTACCGGAATGGCCGCATCCATGGGTGCCGTGCTGATGACCGCCGGCACGAAAGGCAAGCGTTCCGCCTTACAACATTCGCGTATCATGATCCACCAACCTATGGGTGGAGCCCAAGGACAAGCCTCTGATATTGAAATCACGGCCCGCGAGATCATGAAACTAAAAAAAGAACTTTACCAAATCATCGCCGATCATTCCGGAAACTCGATCAAGAAAGTAGAAAAAGACTCTGACCGCGATTACTGGATGACTGCAACTGAAGCCAAAGAATACGGGATGATTGACACGGTATTAATTCGAGAACACAAATAATGCAAGACAAATGTTCATTTTGCGGAAGATCACGTAGCGAGGTTGATCTTCTGATTTCTGGGGTAGACGGTTTTATCTGTGATATGTGTGCACAACAAGCATATGACATCGTACAGGAAGAACAAAGAGGTCACTCTACCCCTCTTGATATGGATCACATCGAGATTAGAAAACCGATCGAGATCAAACAATTTATGGATCAATACGTAATCGGACAAGACGAGGCGAAAAAGCATCTCGCCGTGGCTGTTTACAACCATTATAAACGATTGACACAGAAACATTCCAATGACGACGTGGAGATCGAAAAGTCAAACATCATCATGGTAGGACGAACGGGAACCGGGAAAACCCTATTGGCCCGAACCATTGCCAAGATGCTGCACGTACCTTTCACCATTGTCGATGCAACCGTGTTGACGGAAGCCGGCTACGTGGGCGAGGACATAGAGTCCATTTTGACCCGTTTATTACAAGCTGCCGACTATGACGTGGATGCTGCCGAAAAAGGGATCGTTTTCATTGACGAGATCGACAAGATTGCCCGCAAAGGAGACAACCCGTCCATCACTCGTGACGTGAGCGGTGAAGGGGTGCAACAAGGATTATTGAAACTACTGGAAGGTTCTATCGTGAACGTTCCCCCTCAAGGCGGACGTAAACATCCCGACCAAAAGATGATCCCCGTGAACACGAAAAACATCTTGTTCATCTGCGGGGGAGCATTCGACGGGATCGAAAAGAAAATTGCCCAACGAATGAACACGCAGGTTGTTGGTTTCACGGCAAGCAAAGAAACAGCCGTTCTTGATCGGGATAATATGTTGCAATATATCGCACCACAAGATTTAAAATCCTTCGGGTTAATTCCCGAAATCATCGGTCGTCTCCCGGTATTAACCTATCTGGAGCCACTTGATCGTCAAGCCCTGCGAAACATTCTCACGGAACCCAAGAACGCTATTATCCGCCAATACGTGAAACTATTCGAGTTGGATAATATTACGCTGAATTTCAACGAGGACGTTTTCGAGTACATCGTGGACAAGGCCGTGGAATTCAAACTGGGTGCCCGCGGGTTACGTTCCATCTGCGAAGCCATTATGACGGATCTGATGTTCGAGATCCCTTCTCAAAATTGTGAATCAATCACAATTACCAAAGAATACGCTGAAACCAAAATGGATCGATTAACAGCACAAAAATTAAGGGCATAAAATCTATATTGGAAATTATCCATAAAATATTATGTATTAAAATTCACGAGGGGATTGCCTACATTTATTTGCCGGGCAACCCCTTTTTAGCATCACAATCTTCTATTATTTTTTCCTTTCATTAATAAAAAATCAAACAATTAAAATTACATTTGCACATAATTTAATAAAAGTGTAAATTCAAATGGTAACTTCAATTATCAAGAAAATATTATTGCCAGTTATTTTCTTATTGGCAATCTCTCACTCTTTTTGCTCTGCCCAATCCCAAAGTATCCCGCCCAGCAATATCCTAATCATAAATTCCTACACGTCTATTACGCAATGGAGTGATAACCTTATTGCCCCCATTTACTTGAAATACACGGCACACAATAACAATGTCGACATTTACACCGAACACATGAACATGCTCACCATCAACAATGATGAAGCCCTAAAGCAGTACAAGCTCCGATTTGCCAGAAAATACGCCAAACTCAAACCCCAATTAATTATCCTGCTGGGAACCTCGGCTTGGGTATTGTTAAAGGAAGATATTGAGAAAAAATGGAAAGACATTCCAACCATCATCTGTTGTGAAAAAAGATACATAGGCACCAAGGAAGCTTACTTGAAAAAGTCTTTTATCCCGCAAAACGAGAGAATACCCTTAAATTTTTATCAAGGTGATATTCCCCTAACCATTTTCCAAATTCCCTGTTACGTTAAGGAAACCCTTGAACTGATGAAAACTCTGTATCCGGAAATGCATAAACTCGTCTTTTTATCTGACGGACGTTTTATTAATGCTCAATACCGTCATGAAGTTGATGAAGTCATGAGGACACAATTCCCCGATGTTCAAGTCAAACATCTAGTGGCTGGAAAAATCACAAATGATGATTTGATTGATTCATTAAAACACTTGGATTTCCCATCCTGTATTTTATTCTCTTCCTGGTACAGCCAAACTAACCAGCAAGGGAACCTAATTCTTTCTTCTGACATTTCTAAAGTACTGAGTAATTACTCAAAAGTTCCCATTTTCACCCTAAATAATAATAACGTAGCATTAACCAATGGGATTCTTGGAGGGTGTTATCAAAGAGAAGATATTTTAAAGGGCAAACTCCTAGAGACTATCGAACAAGAGTTAAAAAATCCCCATTCTCAAGGCATTCAAACCATAGAAATGCCTCCCGTGACCCCGATACTAAATTATCCGGATCTAGAGAATTGGGGCTTGGATATAAATTTATGTCCTCCCGATACCTATTTCTATAACACACCTCCAACATTTTTAGAAAAAAACTGGTTTTACATTATCCCTATAGCCTTTCTTGCCATTTGCCTGTATATCATTTGGCTAAAGAAACTTGCAAAAGAAAGGAATGCCCGGCTAAATGCCATGGAAGAATACAACAGTCTGTTCAAAAATATGCCCATTATATATATAAAAGAAGAATTGATATATAACAAGGAAGGACGAGTAATAGACTTTATATTCAAGGAAGTCAACCCCACTTTTGAAAAATATATTACTGCAAAAAGCAATATTCTAGGAAAGAAATACAGCGAAACAAGCGGACAACACACCAGATGTATAGATCTTTACAATTCATTGCAGAACAAAAAGGAACTATCCTTTCAATATTATTGGGAAGCTAAACATATTTACCTAACGGTTATCATTACCTGTTCCCCCAAAAAAGGCTTTCTAGATGTTTTCTGCGTGGACAACACGGAACTGGCACAAGTTCAACAAATATTACGTTCAACCAACCACAAGTTATCGACGGCACTCGATGTCGCCAATATCACTCCATGGAAATGGGATTTGGAAAAACATACGATTCTATGTGATGTAAACCGTCCCATTGAAATCAGTGGAAATAACTCCCCTGCCGAAGAACAACAATTATCCGTTCCGGATTCATCCTATTTTTCCAATATTTGCAAACAAGATATTGATCGGGTAAGAAATGCTTACCAAAGTTTGATAGAGGGGAAAGTTCCGAGAATAAAAGAAGAGTTCCGGGTTATTTCCAACAAAGGCTATTCCGTCCATTACGAATGGGTGGAAGTTCAAGCCACCATCGATGAATACAACCAAGCGGGAAAAGCGAAAACGCTAGTCGGTTCTTCTTTGATTATCACTCAAAGAAAAGCCATGGAAAATGACTTGATAAAAGCCAAAGAGAAAGCCGAAGAGTCAAACAAATTGAAATCCGCCTTCCTAGCAAACATGAGCCACGAAATTCGAACTCCCCTGAACGCCATTGTCGGTTTCTCTGGTATTCTGGCATCGATGAACTCGGATATTGATGAAGAAAAACAGGAATACATACAAATCATCGAAAACAACAACAACCTACTCCTCCAATTAATCAACGATATTCTAGACCTTTCAAAAATAGAAGCAGGCGTACTGGAATTCTCGTACAACAACATTAATGTCGACGAATTGTTCATGGACATAGAAGAGTCCACTAAAATGAGGAACCAAAACAAAAACGTCTGTATTCTATACAAACGGACTTTACCATCATGTTACATCAGTACCGATAAAAACCGCTTGACTCAAGTCATCACGAACATGATTAACAATGCGATGAAATTCACGCAACGAGGTAGCATCGAGTTCGGCTACAACCTTCAAAACGAAGATTCATTATATTTCTACGTGAGTGACACGGGATGCGGTATCCCCGAAAGTCAAGTAAACCGTGTTTTTGAACGTTTTGTTAAACTCAACAATTTTGCACAAGGTACAGGCCTGGGGTTACCCATTTGCCAAACCATCATCACAAGCATGGGGGGCAAAATCGGAGTAAAATCAAAAGAAGGTGAAGGAAGTACATTTTGGTTTACTCTTCCCTATCATCAAGCAGATCAAGCAGGAGATAATATCGCCAAAGCACCCGAAACCCCTCGTCTCGTGGACAAAAAAGATAAACTCGTCATCTTAATAGCCGAGGACAATGAAAGCAATTACAAGTTATTTGAAACCATACTGAAAAAAAATTACACATTAATTCATGCCTGGGATGGAGAGGAAGCCGTACAATTATTCAAACAACACAACCCACACCTTGTATTAATGGATATAAATATGCCGAAGATGGACGGGTATGAAGCTACTCAAAAAATACGGGAAATATCCCCCGATGTACCCGTTATGGCAATAACAGCCTTTGCTTATGCCGAAGATGAACAACACATTCTGAATAGTGGGTTCAACGCTTACACGTCCAAACCGATTCAGGCAGAACAATTACAAAAACAAATCGGGAATTTGCTAAAAAAACATTTTTTATTCCTGTACTAAGCAGAAGCCACCCAAGCAACACCGTTCACCCGAATTACTTGCCGGTTATATCCCGGATAACTACCGAGGCACAGAAACATCCGAAAAGAGGGGGCATATAAGAAATCGTACCGACATTCGATTTCTTATTCTCGCTCTCGCTCAAAACAACCGCCTCCGGATCAACTTCTTCGGGCGAAAACACGACTTTTACTCCTTTATAAACCCCTAACTTATGCAATCTTTTTCTTAACATGCGGGCCAGATTACAATTATAAGATTTGGAAATATCGGCTATCCGGATTTGTTCGGGATCCATCTTTCCCCCGGCTCCCATGCAACTCACCACCCGGTAACCTTTCTGCAAACTATGATAAATTAGAAATATTTTGGGTGCCAACGTATCAATGGCATCCACCACGTAATCATACTCCGCCATTTCCAAAATATCAATCATCCGGTCATCTTTGATAAAATCATTAATGACGTGTAATTGAATATCCGGGTTTATATCCCGGAACCGGGCTGCCATTACCTCGGCTTTCGCTTTACCGATGTTACTATCCAATGCCGGAAGCTGACGATTCTTATTCGTCACATCCACGCAATCCCCGTCGATGATCGTCATTTCCCCGATCCCTGCCCGACATAATTGTTCTGCAGCATACGCCCCGACGCCTCCCAATCCCGCCACCAACACGTGAGCATTCTTCAACAAACCCAATCGTTCTTCTCCTAGAAGCAACTCCGTTCTACTCAGCCAATTCATATTATTTTCTAAAAACTTTATTATAATTATTCCCCGTTATTTCCTTCATCGTCTCCACGTCCACTCCTAAAATGGCAGATGCCGTCTCGTAAATAACCGAAATCTCAACCTCTTTATCATCATTCTCCAAAAACAACCTTTCCGCCGGGATCATCCGTAATAACTGAAAAGCATTCGAACGTGAATCCGCCAATGCCGCACCGACGGAAATATAGAACTCGCAATCTAACAACTGTCGCAATATCCGTTCGTTATTATTATACCCATGAACAATCCAAGGCACGGATGATTTCGTTCGTTTCCTCACGGCAATCAATTCCGAATACGCCTTCACGCAATGGATAATCAATGGCTTACACAGCTCTTCCGCCAAACGGACTTGAACTTCCAGTATCTCTTCCTGCGTTTTCATGCAAATAGGAGAGCGACGGTCCAAACCGCACTCTCCTATCGCTATTACTTTTTTTATCCGTACCGTATCTTCTATCCCCACAAAAACATTCTCTCCCAGCTCGTTTAACTTCATGGGATGAACACCCACGGAATAAAACACGTTCTGCCCCTCGACCAATTCCCGTCTTTTTTCTTTTTCCACCCACGCCTTTCCTTCACCAACATCCAGAATGTTAATTCCTTCGCCAACATGATGCGTGTGTATATTCACGTACGGATTCAATTCCTTCTGTTATTTTTTATTGCACATGATATTCAAGATCGTCTTGTCCGTCTCCTCCATACCTTTCGTTCCGATCAATCCCACGTTACGAATGGTACGCTCAATATCTTCCTCCACGATCCCGTCATTATTCGTTTTGATTCCTCTCATGGACAACAAGGCAGCTTGCACGGCAGCCGATACACCGGAATACACCTTCAAGGCACATCCTTGTTTTGCCCCGTCACACATCATACCCGTCAAGTTAGAACACATCGTCTTGATCGTGTTCACCATATTATCGTAAGTTCCACCCATCAAATAGGTAATTGCAGATGCAGCCCCTGTTCCGGCAATCAGAATTCCGCAAAGAGCTGAAAGGTGTCCCATATAATGGTGAATATGCACGGCGATCAAGTTACTCAATGCCAAGGCACGGGCTAATTGCTCGCGGGAAGCCCCGAATTTCTCGGCAGCCACCACAACCGGCAAATACACCGTGATACCTTGATTACCACTACCGGAATTCGTCATCACCGGTTTCGGGCATCCGTCCATACGAGCATCCGATGCAGCCGTGGCACGAATTAACGTGCGATTCAGCAAGTCATCTTCCAACAAGCCTTTATCTATATTCTCTTTTAACGTCTTACCAATCTGCAAGCCATATTCCGAGTTCAACCCTTCGGCTGAAATAGCTTTGTTCATCTCGGCTCCCTGCAACACGAACTCGATATCTTTCACGTCCACCTCATGCACGAAATCCCAAATTCGTTTCACACTTAACTCCGGCCCCTTATCCTCTGGTTTTGAAGTATCCAAACGGAATTCTCTTTTGAAAATCTCTTCCCCGTTTTTCTCTACCAAAACGATATTGGTGTGCGTATGAGCGATAATCACTTTTACCGTATCATTTCCTTTCGTGGCCAAAGCCTCGGCATACAATTTATCCGGCGCATCCTCTTTCAAAGAAACCGTCACCTGCCCTAACATATCTTTTGCACGCTGCAAATTATCCCCCTCGTTCACCTCTTTCAGTACTTCCAACCCGTATTCGGATTTTCCACAAACAGCTCCTAAAGCCGCAGCAATAGGCAATCCAACCATTCCCGTTCCCGGAATACCAACCCCCATGCCGTTCTTATAAATATTTCCACTAACCAGCACATCCAAACGCTCGGGCACATTTCCTAATACTTCTTTACACTTTGCACACGCCAAAGCACAGGCTACCGGTTCGGTACACCCCAAAGCCGGAACGGCCTCTTTTCTCAATATCTCAATGATTTGTTGATCTGTTACTTGATTCATCTTATTCTTCCTTTTTCATGTAGAACGCTAAAATTTTTGCGACTACAAAAATAGTGTTATTTATCTATTTTTCTACCACAAAAAGACAAATTATACTATCTTTGTCGATTGAAGTCGAATTAGTTGAACTCACGATAGACATTTACCCATGAAATTAACACTCGTCATATTATCACTTTTCATCACGTCCCTCGCTTGGGCGCAAACAGATTCTATTCCCCCGGTCAAAAAAGAGATTGATTTCGTGAAACGACTCTCGGAAACAGACTCCATCACTGGTGGTAAAGTGATCATTCATGCCGATCCGAAAATCGAACAACTATTAAAACTGAATATTTCCGTGAACCGGAAAGAACAGCTCTTTCAAGGGTACCGCATCCAAATCCTATCCCGTAGTTCATACGGCACAAACATCGACACGCTGAAAAATTATACCAAACGATTCGAAGAAGAGTTCCCAGACATTCCGGCATACCTGCAGTACACCGATCCCGATTTCAAAATCCGGGTAGGAAACTTCCGTACTCGCATAGAGGCAATCCCTGCTCTAAAACGAATCCGCAAAAAGTATTCAGGTGCTTACCCGGTAAAAACGACTATTTATCTACACGAATTGAATCCCGTCGTGGAGCAAGACACGGTAAACGCTCCCCCGGCAGTTCCTCTATCGTAATTTACAGGAATATCACATTTCCATACCTCCTTTTGTCTTGTTCTTACATCTACACGCTATTTTGTCGTTATCTCCTCGTTATGCCTCCGTTCCTATAAATGGACGATTTAACGACAGGATAACGAACAGATAACGAACAGATACAAGAGTTTGTACGGAGGAAGGAAAGCTCATGAAGGAGTCTACCCTACAATAACCTCATTCAACTTTCTCTTTTCCTCCGAGAAATCAATCATAGGATATGAACGGGAAATCATGGCTATTTCTGCCAACATTTTTTTCACCAAACGGTGATATTCTTCTGACTGGGGATCAAAAGGTCGATGTGCCACCCCCTTATTGACTCTCCCGATCTGATTCATCAAACCCAACACTTCGGGACTAATAAAACTATAAAGGAAACGTTCCCAAATATAATCCACCGTGAAACCGGACATATGTAACATATCATCCGCATAAAAACGATAATCACGCAATTCATCCAACACAATTTCATAGGCCGGAAAATAATACACGTGTTGCAATTCTTCCCGTAACCGATCAATAGCCAACAATAAAGTTGCTTTGCTCAACTGATTTCCGTGAGCCCCATCTTTCCAATGCCGAATGGGACTTACCGTGAATAAAATCCGAAGACCCGGATTGATCTCCCGTAAACGCCCGATCAGCACCAAGTACTCCTTCACAATATCCTCCACGCTCAACCGACTACGTTCAAACTCCTGCGAAGGAATCTTATGACAGTTCGACACGACTATATTCTCTCGTGTATACCTATACACCCAAGCCGTTCCCCATGTGATTACCAATAAATCCAACGTACGAAGTTCCCCTGTAGCTTTCGTCAAACGATCGTTTATCCGGCGCAGACATTCATCCGGGTCTGTCGAAGAAAAAGCCCCGTGATGATACAAACTCACCCATTTGCCACCGACTTGTCTCAAATCGCTTTTCTCGAATTGTTTCCCTTCCACGATCAGCCGTAACACGTTCGCCACGGATAACGGATTGTAAATTATCCCACAGGGATTCACATCCACGTCAAATTTATAATATGAAAACTTACTCCCCATGTTTTCGGCAAAACACGAACCCAACATCATCAATCTAGAATTATAATCTATCAAGAAATCCGGAGCCGCAACAGTAATCTTCGTCTGTAAATTCATATCTATATTTATTATAAATAATCACTCTATCTTTACAAAGTTACATTTTTTACATTCATTTCCTCTATCAATTTTATACTTTTGCCAAAAATTTCACGAATGGGAATCATCTCCATATTATTAATCGCCGTTGGCTTAGCCATGGATAGTCTTGCCGTAAGTATTAGCGGCGGAATCGTTATGCGTCCTTTCTGCATGCGACAATCTTTACGCCTAGCCTTTACCATGGGGATTTTTCAAGGAGGGATGACATTATTCGGTTGGCTCATGGGAGTCAGTTTCAGTTCATACATTACCACCTTCGATCATTGGATTGCTTTTATCCTTCTCGGTTTTCTAGGTGGCAAAATGATCTACGAATCTTTCAGGGAAGAAGAAACCACCATCTCGTCTTTTTCCACCAAGACCTTGCTCACCTTGGGAGTAGCCACCAGCATCGACGCTCTAGCCGTGGGTGTCAGCATGGCATTCCTTAAAACAAGTATTTATTTTCCCGCCTTTATCATTGGATTCGTAACTTTCTCCCTCTCTTTGATTGGAGTTATCTGCGGTTATCGCTTCGGTAAAATCAAAGGTATCAACGTTGAATTATTCGGAGGCATCATTCTCATCGGCATCGGCATCAAGATTCTCATCGAGCATCTGATGGAATAATTTTCAATTTTCAATTATACATTTTCAATTATATTTGTATCTTTGTATTCACATATCTATGGGGTAGACGTGGATTTGACAGCATGATGAATAGGTATGTAAGCATGTCGGGCGTAGTGAAGCCGGCCCGTTAATCCCGGACGCAAAATTTTAATTGGCGAAAGAAATTACGCTCTTGCTGCCTAATCGAATCATAGTAGATTGAGGCTTAATCTCCGCTCAAGGTAGTGGAGACGAGACATCCCGCTGGCGGTCCCACCTTGTGCCAACCAGCATTCGGGGTGCAGGCAATACGAGGTTAGTCAACGTTTTGCTTCGTGACGTTGGTGAAATAACAGAAGCTAAGGTATAGTTTGGGTGCTTTTTTCCGGGCTATATTCGAAAACCAACAAAAAGCTAAGCATGTAGAAAGCATATGGATTCCGTGTTTGGACCAGGGTTCGATTCCCTGCTGCTCCACCCTTTCAAGAGATAACCACTGATTTTCAGTGGTTTTTCTTTTTTCAATCAATTCTATATCTTCAAAAACAGGCTATATTTGGTACTCTTTCAAAAGTATACCAACACCCCTCATAACAACCTGATTATGTGCCAATAAAGCGACATCAAATGATAGTAAAAGTTAGTATTTATTATTTCATTTACACCTTCAAAACTAACACGAAGGGAGAAGCACCTATTTATTGTAAAATTGTAGTAAATGGAAAACAAAAACGATTTTCAACTGGTATATCTATACTGTCTAAACTTTGGGATGCTACAAAGCAAAAGGTAAAAGGCAAAAATCTTATTGCAGAAGATATCAAAAAAATGAAGTCCTCCCAATGAAATAAACAAAAATACCTATCTTTGTGGTAATAACATGAATTTTATGGACATTGTAGAACTTCGAGAGTTATGTCTCTCTTTTCCTCACACGACCGAAGAATTTCCTTTTGACGAAACCACGTTAGTCTTCAAGGTTTTCAATAAAATGTTTTGTTGCACGGACATTATGCCGTTCGAATGGATTGCTTTAAAATGCGACCCGGATTTAGCCATCGAATTACGGGAAAAATACACTGAAATCACCCCGGCCTACCATTTCAACAAAAAACATTGGAACGGGATAAATATGCACGGCTCCCTGCCCGATAAGTTCATAGAAGAACTCGTTGAACACTCGTACCGAGAAGTCATCAAGAAGCTCCCAAAAAGTTTTATAAAAGAAAATTTCCCGGAGTTTTCACTCACGGGATCTAACAAGGGAAAATAATAATAAAAAATGAGACCTATAAAGTCTCATTTTTCTATTATTTACGAAGTTCACTCTCAATCATATCCTGTAAAGAAGGATCAGAAGGACGAGGAGCGTGAGATTCCACGATACTACCATCTTTAGCAAAAACCATAAAGCGAGGAATCCCCGTTATTTTATAATCTTTCGTTATTTTACTCCATCCATCAGCAAATAATTGTACTCCGGGTAATTGTTCTTCTACCAAGAATTTTTTCCACTTCTCGTAATTCTTTTTCTCATCAACAGATACCCCGATAAAAACGACATCCTTACCTTCCATCGCTTTCTCCAATTTCTTCAAATGCGGTAATTCTGCCCGACAAGGTCCACACCACGTTGCCCACACATCCACCACTACCACTTTCCCTTTATAATCTGACAAAGAATGCATTTTACCATTGGCATCCGGACAGGTGAAATCTATCGCTCTCTCACCTTTCTTTGCCTCGTAGAGTTCGGAAGCCTTATCCTCCAATATTTTCAACTGATCAGCATCCACATATTTTTTAGCCTTCTCCATAAATTCCATATACTCGAAATAAGAACGTCCGAACCCTTTGGCCTGTTCAACAACCAACGTCCCCTGCAACTTTCTATTTGGAATGACAACCAAAGACTCTTGTAAATCACTGGCATTCTTTTTATTTTCTAGGCAATAAAACATCATATATAATTTCATAAGTTTTATCCCATCAGGCATTTCCAAAATCACCTCGTCTTGAAACTTATTATTATCAACAATAGAATTATAATAGGCAATACGTTGCTCTTTAGAAGGATGTTTAGAACGCGGAGTATAAATAAAATTCAACGCAAAACGATCCAATTCATAGCTAATAAAATGTTTCATTAACTCATTAAAACGAGAATTCTTCGTTTCAATATTCTTGCAGAATGGTTTTATTTTCGAAAGTAAAACTTCAAATTCCGGGAAAAAATCTTCATAAGTACTACGAGAACGAGTAAAAAATATTGATTTCTCACAAACTCGTTTAGAAAGCTTCACCCAGTCGTACAACACTTTATTCTCAGCAGTATTATTCTTACCTGTTAGGTAAATTGTATCTTTATCCATAAAAAGAGATACGGCATCTCCAGCTTTCAAATAAAGCGGATATTCATAACTCTTACCATCACCCAAAACATAAAAACCTTCATATTCCGGAATAAAACGAAAACCATAATAACCATTCTGAGCATAAGAAGCACTTGCCAATATTTTTTGCTGCCCATTATTCACCCCGGACAACTGCATAATTTTTCCTATCCCTTCTCCTATACGACATTCAATCGTCACCGGTTTCTGGGCAGGTAATACACGAACAAAAAACAGGCATATTATCAATAATACAAATTTCATTTTCATACCTCGAACTCAAAATTACCAATAAGTTATACATTTCACAGCCCCTTCCGTATCGATCACTTCCTCCACGGTCAAATTACGACTATCAGTACTCTCCGGAGTAAGTCTGTAAACTTTACCCTTATTCGTTTCGCTATATGTAGCAACAAAAATATTTGCTTTATAATCGTTATGCGCAATCACATTTAAAGAAACAATTGGGTCAAAATTCACTCCCTGTAAATTCACTTCAACACATTCATCAATTCCTTTCCGATATGTATATAATTTATTACCAATGGAGAAATACAAGAAACCGTTCAGCTTATCAATAACAGTATATTCAGCATCTTCAATCATTGCCGCATTCCCCTTCAACTCCTCCTTTTGATCTAGATGTCCCTCATATAAACCACTAGCCGTATTCTGTAACATACGGAACTGACAACGTTGATACTTGTCATCCTCGTCTTTTACAATTGCCACCGTCCCCATATTATACAGTTGTTGCATATACAATAAATCCGAATTGGGAACAGCCGAATTATCATTTATATCATAACAAGATTCCGTCACTGTTCCCCCAGACTTCATTGCATAGGACACAAAACGTTTTCTGTCTTGATCAAACAAAATAGCCGCATGGCTGTTATCCCCACCGTAATAAGAAGCCGCTTGGAATTTTTTATTATTTACATAAGTAATGTCCGCAGAAAGAATTCCCCGGGAAGTCAGAAGATGTACATTCCCCTCCGCTGTGAAAAAATACATAAATTGATCACTCAAACAATACATCGATTTCATCGTATAACTAACCGGCTGGGGAGTCAACATAATCATTCTCAACATATTTTTGTCTTTCCACGAAAAATCAGGCATATCCAACCAGCCACTAGCCTCACCGGTTGCCACCCATAACCTTCGTCCTCCCCAAGCCCTAACATTTGTATATGCGATTGAATTCGCACCTCCGGAAAGATAAGGGAATCCCGAACTACTCAACAAACCGGTTCTATGAATCTTATTTCCTTCCGTATCATCTGCATAAATTTCAATATCGACTTTACGATCCGTATCTTCTGTCATAAAAATAAATCCACCCTTTACCCCCTCAACTACATTCAATTTAAAATCAGAAATCCAAGATACCCCCGTCTTTTTTTCAGTTACCGTGTAATTTACTTGATAACTATTCCCACTCGCCAACCAAATTGTAGCAGTCAAATCTTTATCGGTCCCCAAGATCACATTTTCCTCCCCCGTAAGAGCCTTCCATTCGAAAGTATAATCATCCGGATTAGCAACTTCCGTCTCATTTTCGGAATCTAATAGCCGCTTTTTTAAATCAACTTCAATATGCAACACATTACCTCGTCCAACTGTGGTGTCCTTCAACACGTCTGTTAAATCAATTTCTTGCACCCAATCATATTTATAATGACCTTTATCTTCATAACAAGAATTTAACATTCCCGTTAATAGAGTTATCAATCCAATCGTGATATATCTTATCATATCGTCTTTCCTTTAATTGTTTGTTTTTAATTCTGAAGCCATTGGCCAATCTTCCGGTATCGTCACTCCTGGGAAAGTCATGTATCCCTTGTCCGCTTCATTCGAGTTTTCAGTATCTTGTGGCATTTTTGTCGGATCACCAGCCTCAATGATAGCATTCAAATAATTGGCAAAATAGACCTTCGCTATTATCATTTTGTTTCCAATACTACTTTTTATTTCGTTATCAGCGCTAAACCAATCACCAGGCTCAAATCCCATCTCTTGATTAAAGAAGTTAAACTTCACCTCGGAAAAATACCCTAACATAGAAGTCATCCACATAGACGGACGCGTCAATTTACTTGTAAACATCAACACATGACGAGTAATATCAATTGTGTCTTTATCTACAATCTTCCGGGGAAGGTCCTGTTGAAAATATTCATTGGCCACTAAACGCAATTCAATGGAAACCGTGGTATCTGACAATCCCTCCCGGTAAATATGAATTGGAATCTCCCCGTACACACTGTCTTTAGGTAATATGTATTCGGATTGCAACTCATCATAATTCGTCCCCGCAATAGCCGTTGTACTCTCTACTTGTACTTTAAATCTCCGTTCATGATTAACCATATCACCCAAAGCCTTGATTGATAGCCTAACAACCGTATCTTGCACATTATACATCGCAAAAGAAAAGATTGTTGTATCCATATACACGTTGGACACTTCAGAAGTAACCTTCGGGTAACAAAAATAAACACTACCCTCACCTTTGTACAAATCCAATTTGTCCTCTTCGCAACTCCAGCAAAGTAAAACAACTCCTAAAAATATCAATATTCCTTTCATAATCCATTCTTCTTAATCGCGTCTATTATTTGTTTCACTCTCAGGCAATGGAATAACATAATTCGGTTTCTTAGATCCATTCGGTCCAGAAACAGAAGTCTTACCGTTGCGTTTCAAAAAATAATAATACTGTCCTTCACCATAAAATTCTTTTTCCCATTCTTGCCGCAATACTTTCTGAGCATCCGAACCTACCATTCCAGACTGATAACCTCTCATCATTCGCAATTTTTCAAGCCAAGCAGTAACTGTTGCATCATCGGGAGCTGTTGCCGCGGCAATCAAATAGAGTTCACTCAACCGCAACATGGATTGGATTTCATACAAGTAAGGATCATTTCTATTTTCCGTCTGTTCTACATATTTGACAAATACCATCAATCCGGAAGTTTGACGCCCGGTAGCGACCTCCCAAGAATGCCAACGATAATCGTTGGGTTCATCAAAAAGCTTATTCATATAATCCTCTGTAGACAACAATATATTATTATCCTCCAAATCAGAACTAAATAACTCTTTATAAACCGTAGTACGCTTCATATTATGCAAGGCAAACAACTCTTCACTAAAGAAAACTCGATCGGTCACCGCCACATTTTGAGAAACTGGTTCAAAAACCGTATTAAAATTATTTACCTCATTTGTTTTAGGATCTTTCCCCTCCAACAAAGCAGTTGCAATCCGGTAAGCCTCATCAGCATACGCATTTCCCAAATACCAACACATACGTGCCTTCAATGCCCATACGGCATAGTAATTCAAACGTAAATTACGATAATCCCAAAATCCTTCACCTTTAACAACCCCGTCCGCTAAAATCACATCTTTTGACAACAACACGATTGCCGAATCAATATCCGTAAATAAATGTTCAACTAGTTCTTCCGTTGACAGGATAGGTTGTGTAACATCTGTCACCATACTATAATAAGGGATAGAAGCTTCTTGCTTATTCGCTTCCGTGTACACGGGTCCGAAAATCCGAAACATATCAAAATGCAATAATGTTCGGATAGCCAGAGCCTCCCCCATCATCATTTTATAATTTCCCTGGGACAATAAATCCTGATGCCTAGGAACTTGTTCCAAAAATTCATTACAATCTGCGATCAACTTGTAAGCAGCCTTCCAAATTGCTTCAAAAGTCTCTTTCGGACCGTCATTCGTGTATTTATATTCGCTTAAATCATAATAAGAATGTTCGCTGGACAATTTATACCGCTGTCCCAATACATCAATAGCACCCCCTCCTAAATTCTCTGCATACAAGTCATTCGATGCAAGACTCAGGTACAAACCGTTCAAAGCCCGCTGAATCCCATTCTCCGTAGAATAAAGCTGTTCTTCTGCCATAGAATCATAAGGCTTTACATCCAGCCAACTATTACAGCTATTGAAGAATAAGCTTCCCGCCAGAGCTGTCAATATAATAATCACTTTTCTCATAGTTTCATTTTTTACTTATTCTTAAAATGTCATATTCACTGAAAAAGAAACAGTTCTAGCGAACGGATAAGAAGTACCTCTTTCCGCCTTAATGGTCGAACAACGAAAAATGTCATTCATATTGGCACGAATAGTCATATTCTTTAAAAACACTTTTTTCAACCATTTCTGTTCCCCAAATTCATAAGCCAATGATATCGATTCACCACTAAGTGTATTTTCTTTCTGAACATACCGAGAAGTCATGGGAGCCGTTTCATTATCGCTGACAGTCTCGGTAATCTTTTTATATTGGGCTTGATCTCCTGGTTGCTGCCAACGATCGTACAATGCTCGCTTATCTTGATTATAACTAGTCATTTCCGTCGTTTTCAAATTTTCAATGCGATTATATAATTCTGTATTGAAATAGTCAGCATCTATCCGATAACGGAAATAAGCACTGAAAGAAAATCCTTTATAATAAAGATTCGTCCCAAACACCCCCTCCAATAAAGGTTCGGTATTGCCTACCACCATCTCGTCGTTAATATCATAATCGAAAGTATAACTTCCATCCTTTTTAATGTAAATCTCCTTACCCGTCATCGGGTCTATACCAGCAGAACGAACTGCCCATATATCTGTCGGACTCCCACCGTCCCGATATCTCGTCAAAGAAGTAGACTTCAACTCGTCATTCAGTAACTCCAGGCTTGACCCGATGTTACGGTAATTCTGCTTTTGATGCCGTCCATTCAAAGACAATGACCAATTAAGGCGATCCTCGGTGTTTTCCCAAATAGTCCCCACAACATTGAAACTAACCCCTTTCGTTCGCTGCGCTCCCAAATTCGTAATATAAGAATCACGTCCTGTTGAAGAAGCAATGGAAGTGGTTACCAGCATCGGATCGGTATCTTTCCAATAAACATCAGTATTGAATTTCAAACGATTATTCAACACGGTCAAATCCAATCCCAAGTTATAATCCATCGTCTTCTGCCATTTCAGGTCGGGATTCCCGAATCCCGAAACATTGGCTCCCATTCCGAAAGCATTTTGCAAGTTCGTATTATACACATAAGTTGTGTAAGCTTTATAAGCAGAGAAATTCTGATTTCCCGGATTACCGACTGAAAAACGCAATTTAAACCAATCCACCCAATCTCCCATGAAAGCCTCATTATGAATATTCCAAGCAACTCCCACTGACCAGCTATCTGTAAATCGTTTGTTCGTTCCGAATACGGAAGATCCATCTTTACGGAAATTTACATCCAACAAATATCGATTATTATAAGCGTAATTAAGATTCATATAAAAACTCGTACTACGTGTCGTGGATTCACTGTATGATGGTTTACTTTCCGTGGCATACTCGTTGGCAAAAGCGGGATTCGGGACATTATCATCCGGAAAACCGATAGCCGTAAACGCATCATTAATCAAGCGTGTAGACGAGAAATTCCAACCTAGCACGGCATTTACCTGATGCATATCAGCCAATAACTTTCCATACGTCACGGTTACATCCCCGTCATACCCCCAACGATCTGTCGTTGATTTCGAATAGGAACCCCGTTCTGTCTTTTCCGTCTCGTCAAAATCAGTATGGAATGGAGATTTAAACTTTTCTCCCTTGTTATTAGCTTTTGTTAAACTGATTCGTCCACGTGCCATAATACCATCCATCGGACGCCATTCCATTTGGAAATTATTCCGAAAAGAAATTTCTTTTGAACCATCCAAATAATTTAAACTAGCATTATACAAAGGATTTTCTACTTTATTCACCCAAAAACCACCATCTATAGAAGATTCTTCCAAATACTTTGGAACAGAACCTTCATAATCTTTCGGGTAATAAGGATTTGTCTGCACATACACGGAAAAACTTTGAGGAGCATTCTGACTTTCTGTATAATCCAAAGTAAATTTGTTGTCAAAACTGAATTTACCCTTCCTATAGCGCAAATCAATATTGAAACTCAAAACATCCCGTCCAGATTGCTTCATCACCCCTTGAGTACCGTTATAGCTTAGACCGACCCCATACAGCATAGCATCATCACCCCCTTCAACATACATATTGTGTTTATGAGAAAACCCCGTTCTAACCGGTTCACTTAACCAATAAGTATCCACTCCACTCTGCACATTTCTCAACCGTTGGTTATAAAGATTCATCCGATCAACCAAATATTCTGCATTCGAAGTTTTCGTGTAATATCCGGTCAACCACTCAAATTCCAATTTTTCAGCGGCATTCATCATATTGTAATCACTGAGATCTGGCATCTGCACCGTGAAGTCTCCATTATAAGATAATCGCAATGTCCCCGGAGCAGGACGCTTAGTTTCAACTACCACCACACCATTAGCAGCACGAGAACCATAGATTGCCGTAGATGCGGCATCTTTTAAAATGGTAACAGAAGCTACTCGTTCCATGTTCAAATCAACAATCGTCTGCAAATCTACCTCAAAACCATCTAAAATAAACAAAGGCTGGTTGGGATCAACAGCATAATCCTCTTTCAAATTAACAATACTCGTTTTACCACGAATATCAATGTCAGGTAATTTATTCGGATCAGAACCGAACTCATTATTCGGGGTAATATGAAAAGAAGGATCCAAAGTTCTCAGACTCTGTAATATATTTTGCGATCCCATCATTTTCAAATCCACCTTCTTATATGTCGTCGCAGAACCGGTAAAACTTTCAGATTTACGCTCGAAGATTCCGGTCACAACCACCTCATCCATCTGGGTTGTTTCCTCTTCCAACACGATTTTCAGATCTGCCTGCCCGGAAAATGTAACTTCAGCCGTTTTCATACCGATAAATGAAAACTGTAAAACTGAACCTACTGTATGGGGGAAAGAAAGAGTAAAGTTTCCATCCATATCTGTTGACGTTCCCAAAGTTGTACCTTTCAATAAAACAGTCACACCCGGCAGAGGCAATCCTTGAGCATCCACAACAACACCTTTAACGACCTGTTGTTTCACGGGATTTGGTTTCATTTCCTCGGGACGGATAACAACGGTATTATCAACGATTCGGAACGTGAAATTCTTTCCCAGAACTTGTCGCAAAGCCGCTTCCAATGAAACATTCCGACAACGCACAGAAACTTTACCCATGGCATTAATTTCCTGATTGTTGTAAAAAAAATCCAGATTAGTCTGTTTTTTTATCGCATCAAGCGCCTCTTTACAGGTCACATTACTTAGATCGAGACTAATGCTGTCTGCCTGAACATAAGTGCCCGCATTTAATCTCAAAATTCCAAAGAGGATTAAAAAAACGGTTAATTTCATAAACCTCCATGTTTTCAATAAAAAATTCATACATTTGTAGTTATGGGTTTAACAATTACCGGACGCCTACTGCAATTTGTGCCCGGCCGATTAAAACACACCTACGGTAATCGCATCAACGGTTACCGTTTTTTTATTATAAATTACGAAATACTTTCACCTGCCGCCCTTCCACTTTGAATCTGACATTGGTCGTCTCTTCTATTAAGCCTAACACCTGTTCTAATTCATTATAACGTTTCATAACTCCGGTAAAACGATAATATTTCGCCACCGTGTCATCAAAACGAATCTCCACATCATACCAACGCTCTAATTGATTAGCAATAATTTCCAACGGCATATCACTAAACACGAAACGTCCCTTTTTCCAAGCGATAATATCATCCACATTTACTTGTCCAGATGTAAGTACCCCTTCCTTCAAAACAGCCTGCTCGCCCGGCACAAGAATACATTCCTGACGAGTATCCGAATATGAAACCCGAACTTTTCCCTCTACTAAAGTAGTACGCAAACAATTGTCATCCTGATAGGCATTAATATTGAAGCCCGTTCCTAAAGCCTCCACCATCATGTCGTTTACCACAACTCGGAAAGGTTTATTCGTGTCTTTCGCCACCTGAAAATAAGCCTCTCCTCTAAGAAAAACTTTTCGTTCTGTACTGACAAAATCAACCGGGTAACGTAATTCCGATTCCGAATTCAACCACACTCGTGTTCCATCTGACAATTGCACCTGATATTCCGTGGAGCGAGGAACACTCAACGTATTAAAGATCTCTTCTTTTAACTGTACTTTCTCTGCATGATAAATCATTTGTTGCCCGACACTGACCAAAATCCCGGTTCCGCTTTCCTGAATTACCGAATCGTTATTCCATTGTTGTACTTGAAGTACCCTCCCGTCATTCAAAGTAAGCGACACTTGATGACGTTTCCCCATATTCTCCGGCACTGGAACAACCTCGTCAGAACGATAATCATAAAAACAAAGACCGACAGTAAGAGGCATCACAATAGCAGCTGCTACCGCCCATTTTCGCATTAATTCTCTCCTCCGGGAAAGCTTCAATGCGTTGCGAACATGTTTCCACATACGTTCTTTGTTGGGAGGACAAGCTTTTTTCCGGCACTCATCCATGCGGACCAATAGCGAAAATAATTCCCCATCCACACTCTCTTTGTTATTACCCGCCAAGAAATTATCCAGTTTCTTATGTAGTTCTTCTTTCTCCATTTTCAAAACCTGTCTTTACATTTTATCATCCTTCAAACACACTAATGACAGGTAACAGAAAAAAAAGGGTGAAAAAAGAAGAGTTTTTTACATATATCCTAAAAAAATTAGTAACACAATGATTTCCAAATCATTTTCATTAAACTCGGCCCGTAATTTGCTATAAGCACTTTTTAATTGTGTTTTAACTGTATTAACAGAAACATCTAATTTTTCAGCCACTTGTTTATATTTTAAACCTTCAATACAAGCCAAAATGAATATCTCCCGGCATTTCTCCGGCAACGAATCAACAAACATTTTCAATCGTTCCCGCATGATATTCAACTCCTCTTCATCCTCCGAAACCTCCTCCATCACCTCTTCCCATTTCTGACTTTCCTCGTAACGATGTTTCACTTTCAAATGCTCTAGATAATTGTGGCAACGATGGTCCACTGCCTTGCACAAATAACCGGGAACAGAATCCGTTATTTTCAGATTTTTCCGTAATTGCCAGAAACGAATGAATACCTCCTGCACGATATCTTCTGCAGCCAAATTGTCCTTTACAAAGCCCAATGCACGATAATACAGTACATCCGTGTACTCTCGAAAAAAGTACTCCAAAGCGGAAGTATCTCCTCGTTGCATTTTTTCGAAAAGTATCAACTCATCTGGCATAAGACAATAGGTATTATTTCAAACAAACTCACCGCTGTGCAAAAAAAGGTTTTTATTCCATACCGAAAAAGCAAAAAAAACATAAATAACAACAATAATACCCCACGTAATTCCCCGAAATCATCACACACTTGTTTACACGGGACAAAATAAAAACTGACAGTTGGGGAAATCCGATCACGAATTATTCCAGAACACACAACGTATTCCCCAACCGTCAGTCAGTAAAAATTAATTATTAATCTTCTTGCTGTTGGCGTTTCACCTCAGCAAGAACCTCATTCATATCCAAGCCTGCCGCCTCGGCAATCCCCTTACCACAACGTTCATCAGCCTGATAGAAACGAGCAGCTACCCGCACTTTTATATTCATGGGTACCCCTTCCATAGCCGTGGCAACATTCGTGTGAATCCGCATTTTCTCATCTTCCGGTACCAAACGATACAAATCACCCGGTTGCGTATAGTAATCCTTATCCTGTTGGTAATGACTACCCATTCCTCGAATCTCGAAAGGCGGTTGATTATAAACGTGATTATCTACCGGGCCTCCAAAACTATTCGGCTCGTAGTTCACCGCACCACCACCGTTACCATCTACCCGTATGGCTCCATCCCGGTGATAATTATGCATCGGGCAACGAGGCGCATTTACTGGAATGGAATCGGCATTAACCCCCAAACGGTAACGATGAGCATCACCATAAGCAAACAACCGCCCTTGCAACATCTTATCCGGTGAGAAATGGATACCTGGAACCACGTTGGCCGGATTAAATGCTGATTGTTCCACGTCAGCAAAATAATTCTCTGGATTCCGGTTCAACTCGATCACCCCGACCTCAATCAACGGATAATCCTTATGACTCCATACTTTCGTCAGGTCGAAAGGATTGAAACGATAAGTCTCCGCATCTTTCTCCGGCATGATCTGCACGCACATTTTCCATTTCGGAAAATCTCCTTTCTCGATACTCTCGAACAAATCCCGCTGAGAATGTTCCCGGTCTTTTGCCACGATCTTTTCCGCCTCTTCGTTCGTGAAGTTAGCAATTCCCTGCATACAGCGTAAATGGAATTTCACCCAGCAACGTTCATTATACTCGTTATAAAAACTAAATGTATGACTTCCGAAACCGTGCATATGACGAAAATCTTGAGGGATACCCCGATCACTCATCAAGATCATGACCTGATGTAACGTCTCCGGAGACAAACTCCAAAAGTCCCACATCGCCGTGTTACTTCTCAAATTTGTTTTCGGATCCCGCTTTTGCGTGTGAATAAAATCGGGAAACTTCAATGGATCCCGGATAAAGAAAACAGGCGTGTTATTCCCAACCAGATCCCAGTTTCCCTCGTCAGTATAAAATTTCATGGCAAATCCCCGGACATCCCGTTCCGTATCGGCAGCTCCTCGTTCCCCCGCTACCGTGGAAAAACGCATGAACACGTCGGTTTTCTTACCGACCCGTGCAAAAATACTCGCCTTCGTGTAACGGGTAATATCATTCGTCACCGTAAACGTGCCAAACGCCCCACTTCCCTTGGCATGCACGATTCGTTCTGGAATCCGTTCACGATTAAAATGAGCCAATTTCTCGATTAGCCAAACGTTTTGCAAGAGAGCCGGCCCATGAGGTCCTGCAGTCTGAATGTTTTGATTATCACCAACCGGTGCCCCGGCCTCAGTGGTAAGTTTTTGTTTCTTTTCCATGGTTAATAAGGTATATTCGTTATTATGTATATCACGATTATACCTTATTAATCATTAAAAAGTTTTACAAACGAATCAAAAATTTCTACTCCGTTTTCGGTTTACGGATGTAATGTGGCATTTCAAAAGGAATCTCTAAGGAAAATTCCACCAATCCCATAAACTCGCCATTCTCGTACCAGGGGGTCTGGTAAATCAATTTTTTCACACCGTTTTTCTCGATCGTGTAAGCATTCGTGGCATGTTCCTCCATCAACCGCATCAACTTCCTCCGGGCAGGCTCCGGGTGACAATCCAACACGTTCTGTCCGACAAGATCACCATGATTCGTTTTTTGAGATTTATCATTCATTTGAAGAATCTTACCTTCTTTATCGCAAACCGTGATGGCCACGTTCAATTCTTTCATGTAATCCATAACTGTCATTTTTTAATTGATGCACAAAACTACAATTTTTCATCATGCTGTTCTTCCATTTTCACGAATTAATAGCCACCATCAACATTTTTCTTCAAATTTTCTTGAAAATATTTTGCAGTTTTCCTGAAAACCCCTATATTTGCATCGCTTTTGAGAAAATTCCTTAGTAGCTCAGTTGGTTAGAGCGGCGGACTGTTAATCCGTAGGTCGTAGGTTCAAGTCCTACCTGAGGAGCCAACAAGCTGAAAGTCAGTAGAGATACTGACTTTTTTTAATGCTCAAATATTTGATTCAAGTATTGAATATCAATATATTAACTACAAAACATCATTAATCACTGTATATTCCAACAATAAAAAAGCAAGGAATTGATACTGGAAAACAGGGAAATTAAGTATCATATTTGCTATCATACCCATTTTATTTGCTATCCATTGGTCACCAAAGTGGTCACCTGCTCTAAAAAAAGTGGTCACCTTTTTTACCGACATAAATTATTGTTGTAAAGCACATTAAATCCATTATATTATAATAACAAGAGTAAACATCTCATTTTCTAGGTGTCATTCTAAAATCTAAAAAAATAGCCGCATCAAAAAAAAAGATGCGGCCATCAAACATATTTTTATTCCTATCGCTTTCTGTAATTATTCTCGTCCAAATTCCACAATTCTCTCAATCTTGTTAACTCCCCCTTTTCATCCGGGAAATACTGTTGAAATGCCCAAACAAAAGAACGTCCAAATTCCATCGCTTCAGGTAAAGTCGTCATTTTACGAATATATTCCTTTACTTGATCTGCCTGCCCGAAATAACAAGCTTCTGCCAAATCGCACCAAACAAGGAAAAATTCTTTATCAGGTAAATCCGACACTTTAATCAACGAACGCATACAAGGCATCTCGTTTGCTTCCCCGCAATTCCAAGGATTTTCCTTACTCGTGATTCGTCCGGTCGTGTTATTAATCAAATGATCGGACAACATCGTACGAATAATCCTGAAAGAAGCCTCTTCATATTTTTTACCTGCTATTTCACCCCTATTTTCCACGAAAAACTTAAACCGGGGAGCAAACAGATCACTATATTTCAACTCTTCATAAACCACCCAATAACGGGCAGCTAATTTTTCTTTCGGGGATAACAACCCGAACAACGAATCCGTCAAGTTTTTCACCTCTTCTTTCATCCCGGCTTCCCGGAACACACCCACTGCCATCGGGATCTCTTTTTTCTGCAAAGTCCTGTCCGAATACTTTTTCATAAAATGCCCCCACGAAGTTTTCTCCTTCAATCCTCGTTCCACCCGAGGAATAAAGATATGCAACGTGTCTGCCCCCACGATCTTATGCCGCAATGTCCCGTCCGGCAATATCATCAAAAAAGTAGGATAAGCATGTACATCATATTTTTTAGCGAACGCTACCCCTTCCCCCTTTTCCGCATCAATCTTGAAACACACGAAATATTTATCAAAATACTTGGCGGCCTCCGGAGTCTGCAACACCTCCTCGCTCATCCAGCGACACGGTCCGCACCATGAGGTACAAACATCCACGAAAACCATTTTCTTTTGCTGCTTCGCCACGTTCAAAGCCTCCTGAAAACTTCCCTCCATAAATTTTACCCCCTCTTGGGTGAATCCATTCATCGAGAACAGAAAAATCAACACACTCAATATAATCTTATTCATAACTTAATCTTTTAATGCATTTTTCAACTGATTTATAACATCATCCACCGAATTCGTGGCACACATAACTTTACCCTCCGGATTGAGCAAAACTAAATACGGGATCGAGGAGAGTCGATACCCCATAGCTACATCTCTCAACATCTCTCCCGCACACCGCAATTGCATCCATTCCATTTTCTCCTCAGCCATAGCTTTTTTCCACTCTTCCTGTTTTTCATCCAATGATACGCTAAACACCTGCAACTCTTTCGGGTATTCCCGGTACAGCTCCCGCACGTGCGGGATAGCCTTCCGGCAAGGTCCACACCACGAAGCCCAAAAATCGATTAGAAGATATTTATTCTTAGTCATCAATTCTGACAACCTCACCGTGTCCCCCTTCACGTTCTGCACTTCAAAATCAGTATAATCACATAAACGAGCATATTTCAACATCCCCGGCCATACACGTTTCATCCGATTCACGCGAACCGTATCCGGATTATTCTCGACTAACCGTAATCTCGCTTGTTGTTCCTCTGCCGTGTATTGGAAAAAAGTATTAAGTTCCTTTTCTACCAAATAGGCTGACACGAAATAATTCGGATGCCGCTTGATAAAACTCTCCGAAATTCCTTGAAATTTAGCCTCAAGCATCTGAATTTCCGCATTAGCCTTCTTCACAGAATCCTCCGGTAAATTCCCCACCCAAGAAAAAGCGGAAGCCTTTAATTTATTATTAAGATCCCGTTCCGTATCCCATACTTCATTCTCGTACTCGCTCAACTCCTCCTGCCCCTTGGGGCCCTTCACGCTCACCATCTGTCGACGTTGAAAAACATCATCCGTTTTTCGCACCTCCTCCGGGGAAACCATCTTCACTTGATAACTTGCATTCTCCAGCATAAGCTTTACTGTAACAAAATCAACCGTTCCCTTGCGAAAACGCAACTCTCCCATCACGTGCCCTTCCACTTTCCCCTCCAACCGGAACGCACCATTCGACACAATGGTTGAGGCTATCTCACGCTCTTTCCCCTTCTCGATATCAACTACTGCAACTTTCATAAATGTATTACAATTCTCCACTTGCCCCTCAATCACAAACTTCTCCTCTTTCACCTCACGATTGCCACATTCCCAGTTCACCAAACACATGACAAATGCTACATACAATAACAAACTTTTCATCTTACAATATCTCATTATTTACACAAACACTCTACCTCTTGTTTGATCTCCTTCACGTGTTTAGGATTCGAAATCACCCGCCCTTCCTTATCCAATATCAAGAAATAGGGAACACCACCAACCTGATACTTCTCCAAAAAATCTTTGTATCCCTGTTTCGTGAACACGTACTGTGCCCACTTTGCTTGTTTCTTCTCGATAGCAACTTTCCAGGCGTTTAAATCCGTATCACACGAAACCCCAATCACCACGAGATCCTCCGGGAAACGTTCTGCCAACTCCTTGATATCAGGAATTGCCGCAACACACGGCCCACACCATGTTGCCCAAAAATCCACCAACACGTACTTTCCCGTGGGAATAACTTCCGACAACTCACACGCATTCCCGTTGATATCATTCAACGCCAAGTTTACAATCGGGTACCCTTTCGCTGTCAACTTCGCCAACGTACAATTCCGACGAAACGTGGCAAACCGTTCTAGGTCATCAGGAGCCCCCACGATCGTCTTCTCCAGCTCCTCCACTTCTCCCCGAGTCAAATTATATCCCATTCGCAACATCTTATTCCCCAAATAAACCGAAATAGCCGAAGAAGGATGCGCAAGAATAAAATCCTTATCCCCCTTTCCTTGCAATTTCCATAAATTGTACTCGTTAAAATCAGCCTGCACCCGTCCCCCGGTAATCTTAAAATCTGAAGTAATCGGAGCATCCAGAGGAATACTATCATAATGAGATGTCTGCACACGCATCTCCACGTTATCCACGAAAACGGGAGTGTACGTCCATCTAATCTTTTCACCCTCTGTGAGACTCCCGATGTTAGTTGTTATCAACGTGCATAACATCGGCCCCTTCACCTGCCCCCTCAACTCGAAACAACCGTCTTTCACTACAGTTTCACAAATCGTGGTCGTAGGCAACTCTTCCGCCGTCAACAACGAAACCACAATGCTATCCCTCATACCGGGAATCTGTCCCCGAATTACGAATTCTTTTTCTTGCGCGCTGGAATTAGCGCACAAGAAAATTAAAAACAACAAAATCAACCCGATCTTATTCATACACCTTCACTCCATGTTTGTGTAAAACCTTCACCATCTCCTCCATCTTATCTATAATAATCGGGTATTCCGCATAAGTTTCCCGAAACTCTACTTCCGACAACTTAAAAATCTCCTCCACGTAAGCCTTCAAATCATACTCTTTCGAGTGAAAATCCGGACCGCCCCATCCGATATCATAAGTAGGTAAATACCCGCATGCCTCAATTGGAGTAGGCACCTCATATTTGGACGATAACTTATAATACTCATCGCTATAACTGTAAAAATCCGCCCAATCATCATCCGGGATAGCAGTAATATTACTACTAATCAAACTTCCCACGAGCTTGGTCTTCAACACCTCTTTCTCCTCTGCCGTGAATGCAGACAAATTACTTACAGCAATGACGGTCGACTGCATGCCAGCATAAAAAGAATATTCTACCGGATCGTTATATGATCCATAATTCCATTTAAAATAAACCAAACGATCCAACAACATTAGCGAATAAGGATAAAACATCTCAGGTACGCTTACCAACACCTCCCGTTCAACAAACTCCGTCACCACCTTCTTCTCCTCCAACGCTTTGTAGGGATAACAAATAAAAGAATCTATACCTTGATTGGTTGAAACCATATTCCACTCCAAATGAACTTTAGTATATACCTCTTTCTTACCCCCCATACCGTTCACCTCTCGTACGGTCAATGTATCCGAAAACAATAAATACATACCCGTCCGGTCAAAAAAGCCCCTCCGCAACTCCGCTTCCTCGCCAGTGGCTCCTGCTGGCACGGCAAACAGATTCACCTCAGGTTGGCTATTATCCGGCCAATCCTCTTTACTACAAGCCCATAAACCAGCTATTATCAACAATCCTATTATATATTTCATCTCTTTAATTTTAATTATTCAACATCTTCACCTTTCCTCTCGTTACGGGGATTATCAATCATACCCGTATTCTTGTCCAATTCCACTTTAGGCAAGGGCAACACCCAAGCCGGATCGTCCGAGGTTAAAGTAAAACGACGCCTCCAGATCGTTTCGTATGTCCATGTTGTTTCATTTAGCACTCTATTCTCTACGATATGATTAATCGTCGTTTCTTGTGGGAATTTTTCCGCCACCTTATAACGTCTCAAGTCAAACCAACGATGCCCCTCTAAGCAAAGTTCTCGCTGACGTTCTTCCCGAATAAAACGCACTAGCTCTTCTCCCGAAAGGGCGTTTACCTCTGCCTCGTCAAAAGCTTCCCGCCTAATTCTTCTCTCCCGCAAGTCATTCAATGCCTTTCGGGCTGTCACTTCATCCTCTCCACAAGCTGCCGCTTCCGCTAGATTCAAATAAGCCTCAGACGTCCGCAACACAAATACATCCGACATATCGGGAGTCACGAACGTACGTCCATGCATCTTTTTATACAACAATCCCAAACCATCAGAAGAAACAACGAAATGTTCCAAACGCAAGTCTTTTGCCTCCTCAGGCTTATAAGCCAAATACAACTCATCGGAGATACGCATATCTTGATTCGAAACATAAGTATTGATTGAAGTTTCCGACGTCGCATAAAAAGAAAGTGCCCCCGGCAAAGAAGTAGATCCGGTAGAAAATATCAACTCCGATAAACCGGGATACAAAAACTGTGAATTACTATACCCGTTCAAATCCGTCAAACGCGGTCCTTCTTCCGTCACCAATTTTGCATATTTAGCCGCATTCTCGTAATCACACATATACAAGTATGCGCGGCTCAACATCAATCTCGCTGCCACTACATCTGCCCGCCACACCGACTTCTTCGACACATTCTTCAAATATTTTTCTGCCTCCAACAAATCCGCCACAACCCGCTCGTACACCTCCGACACGGAATTGCGCTGATAATACTTATCTTCGACACTATTCGACAACTTGATCGGCACAGCCGGATCATTTCCCGCTGTAGCCTTGGCGTAGGGTCTCCCGTAAAGATTAACCAAGAAGAAATAGCAACTACCCCGCAAGAAATAACTCTCCCCCTTAATTCTATTTACGTTTTGCACATCCTCCTCTTCAGTCACATCCTCATACGCCTTAATCTCTTCCAAAATAATATTACAAGCATTTATGTGAGAATACAGGTGACGGAAATCTGCCGCATCATCCCATACAGTCTTCCCTTCCAAATTCTCGTACACCCGGTATTGCCAAGTATGATACCCGTAGATTGTACCGCAAGCCCCTTCTGCCACCCAAGAACTCCCTCTCGTCTGCTGCGCCAACTCATCCGACATCACGTGTAGACAAGGCAAATAATTTTCTCCCGCTATGCCCGAAAATTGCCAACCGTTAGACACGTAAAACCTTTCGAAATAAGCATTCCCTAGTAAAATCTCGTCCAAATCATCATAACCCTTAATATAAGACTTATCCTGCGAGTATTCCTCCAAGAAACCCGAACACCCACACAAAGCCAAGATACAAATGATCAAGTATAAATTTTTCATATTGCCTGCATTATCATGTTAATTAAAAAATGAAGCCACTTTTCGCTCCAACTCCTCTCCCCGCAAATCTACCGCAACAATCTCCCCTTTCGGGTTCAACAAATACATTTTCGGGACACTCGTCACACCGTAACGCTTCGCCACCGGACAATCCCATCCTTTCAAGGAAGACACGTGTACCCAAGGTAATTCTAACTCCGAGATAGCCTTCGTCCAAGCATCACGCTTATCATCCAACGACACACTATAAATCTCGAATCCCTTATCCCTGAATCGCTCGTAAATCGCCTTCAAGTTCGGGATCTCCTTCCGACAAGGCCCGCACCACGATGCCCAAAAATCCAACAACACATACTTCCCTCGCAACGAGTACAACGAAACATGTTTCTCCTCCGGTGTCGTCAAATCAATATCCGGAGCAATTCCTCCCATTTGCGTTGGTTTCATGTAATCGATATGACCTTTCAACGATCTCCCCGCCGCAGAAGCTTTCACCTCCGGTGCCAAACGCTCGTAATCTTTAGCAATCTCCTCAAACGGATATTTCGACAAAAGTAGATCTTCCATGAAATAAGCAATAGATACCCTGTTCAAATTAGAATCGATAAATGCTTCCAATGACACATCTTTCTGATCCATCACGTAACCGAACATCACGGCAAAAGTACGAGTAAATTGCAACTCTCCAGCCCGTTTCATCACCGCCTGCTCGGGACTTCCCTTCACCGTGCAAGAATTCCGCATGTTTTTATCTCCTAAAAATCCTACAATCTCAACTACAATCGGTTCCCGATCCAGTAAAATAGTTTCTGTTCCCGATCCCATGGAAAGTGTCAACCTTTTTTCCCCCGTGAATTCCTTACCCATGTGAAACTTACCATCTCGAACAACAGCACTATCAACCACCCGGGCATCCTCGCCCCAACCATCCAGCAAACAAACGATTTGTCCATCAGCCCCTTCCCAAGTTCCGGAAATGGAATACTTCTCCACATGATTACACGCCCCAACAAAAAAAGCAATAAAAAGAATATATATATATTTCATCACACCTTATAATTTAAAAAGTTACATTCAATCCAAAAGTAAATGTTGGTCGTTCCGAAAGCTGTACTTCCGTAAAACCACTCTGCACGGGAGTCTGCCCCTTCAGCTTACTATTTGTCACGATAAACGGATTGCTCACCGAAGCGGAAACCTCCAGTAACGAAATACCCCAACGTTCAGTATCAAACGAATAAGTCAATCCCAGATTAGTACATTTCAAATAATCTGCACTCACCACCCGAATATTACTATAATTATACATCTCCCACTTTGTATCCGCAATCTCTGGAACTTGCCCGGAGGTAAAACAGGACCAGTGACTCAAGCTAGAAGACGAGCCGCCATCTATCATAAATGCAGGAATATTTGTATATTTTTCATCCCCAGGATGTTGCCAACGTTTCAGAAAAATTTTATTCAAATTACTCTCCGGACGCACCCTAGCTCCATTATCCGCATACAACTTAAACAAACGCGTCTTCGCCCCCAAACTATAAGAGAACGCCGCATTCAAACGCCACCTCTTATAATTCACCGTTGTGTTCAATCCCCCGAATATAATCGGCTCCCTTCTTCCCGACTCCTCCAACACTTGCGTAAACACCTCGTATTTCGACTTCCCGTGAAGTGATTCCTGCTCCTCTTCCATATCATCAAACATCGGCAAGCCCTTTGCGTCTAATCCCGTGAACTTGTAAGAGTAAAACGAACTCACAGACTTACCCTTTACCACGGCAGTCCCGTTCAAAAAATTCATACGTTCGAACTGATCTGCCCCGGGTAACGAATTCACCTCATTATTCGTGTGAGTAAATGACGTAGACACGTACCAACGCAGATTTTCCTTCCGAATCGGATTCAGCGTAAGTGCAAAATCATACCCGCTATTCACAATCTCTCCCCCGTTCACCACGTAAGAAGTCATACCATTCACTCCCGAAATCTCCTTGTTCAAATAAGCATCCTCTGTCTTCTTCCGGTAATACGAGGCCACCACCATTAAACGACGCTGAAACATGGAAAACTCCACACCCACATTCAACGAACCCGTTTTCTCCCACTTCAAATCCGGGTTCGGATAAGTAGTGATCGACGAAACATACTCCCCGTAATGATCATTATACGGCTTCTTCGAAATAATCGCCACGGGAGACTGTCCGTCTAGCATATTCCCTTGATACCCATAGGACATTTTCAACCGCAAATCATCAAACCAATCCTGCTCCCCTTTAAAATGCTCCATCACGTTATAATTAAACGAAGCCGACCATATCGGTAAAAGCTTATCATTACTTCTCTCTCCAAACTGATTCGAGCCATCATACCGTACATTGGCATTCACGGTAAACCAATTCCCGTAACTATAGGAGATACTACCGTACCATGACAACATATTACTCAAATTATCCGTCACCACCGGCACATTCTCTGACATCCAATTCGCATAGGACGTGTACACCGTCGGATCAACCACGATAAACTGTTTCCCGCGCTCCGGATCATATCCCCGGGTAATATTCTTGTACGCATCATATTTCGTGGAATTCGTTTCCATACCCACCGATGCGTTGATATTATGCTGTTGCTCCGCACCCCAATAGCGATTCAAGTCTGCCTGCAAACGAAACATATATGACTTGTTTCTAGATTTATCCACCGTCAATTCTCCCCCTCTCGGCATCCCGGAAGTTTTATCTGCTCCCGCCTCATCAGCACTTCTCCGAATCAGAGCAGCATGATAAGTCTTCGTTCCCCAATACCCCTCAATATCCGTATTCGCCACCGAATAAGACAAAATCGTTGAAATTTTCAACCATTCCCAAGGCTTCACATCCAGATTCGCCCGGAAAGTAACAGAAGAACCCTCCTGCCGCTTACTACTATTCTCCAACTCGTTCAGAATATTGTAGTCATAGTACGAGAAACCACTTGGAATCAAGTAAAAACTATACTTTCCCTCTTCTGTGTAAGCCGGAATCGCCCGACTCGTATTATAAGCATAATTAATCGGGGCAATCTCCTCTTGATAATACTTTCGTTTTGACGTGTTCGCATTCACGTTAAACGAAGCTGCCAACCAAGGCGTGAAATTCATATCCAAATTCAACGTCCCCGTGTAACGCCTGTCAAGATTAGGCTTCACCACATCCTCCTCGATATTCACTCCCACGGAAGAATAATAACGGACTTTTTCCGTTCCTCCCGTCACGCTCACCGTGTGAGAAGAAGAAAACGCATCCCTCGTCAACAACTTAAACCAATCCGTGTTCTCCTTTCCTAGATAAGCCACCTGTTTCTCAAACTCTTCGTAGGAGATCGTGCGGTTATACAACTCCCGCAGTAACTTCTCGTATCCAACCCAAGTAACACTTGTCGCATATTGGTAACCAGCCTCCGCCAACTCACGGGAAACATTCAACCGCTCCTTGGCGTTCATCAAATCAATATTCCGGTCTGAATAACGCGGTCTTAACTTCAATGTTGCCGTACCCCGGTAAGAAATTTGGGGTTCTCCTACGTGGCCCCGCTTCGTGGTAATCACGATCACTCCATTGGCAGCTTTCGTTCCGTAAAGAGCTGTCGCCGAAGCATCCTTCAACACGTCAATACGCTCTATATCCTGCGGGTTAATACCCGAAATCGCATTACCAATACGATTAATATAATCCGGATCGTTCAACTCGTCCGGCGAAATCTGCACCGGGTCCTGCACGATCACACCATCTATGACCCACAACGGTTCCCGATTCCCGATCAACGTCGAAGTTCCTCGAATCCTAATTTTCGGGGCAACACCCGATTCTCCGGAATTAGTCATCACCATCAAATCGGGAATCTGCCCTTCCAGCATCTTGTCCAACGTCGATACTCCCGGAATCATGATATCCTCCATTTTTACCGAAGACACAGCACTCGTTGACTTCCGACGATCAATCACCTGATACCCCGTAATTACCACTTCCTCCATTTCGTTCATATCTTCTTCCAACACTACGGTCAATTCTGTTTGTCCCCTCCACTTCACCTCTTTTGTCTTCATTCCCACGAACGAAAATAATAACGTTACCGAATCCCGTTTAGGAATCGTAATCATAAAGTCTCCAGAAATTCCCGTGGCAACCCCTGTCGTTGTTCCTTTCAAAACTACCGTTACTCCCGGTAAAGCCCCTCCTCTGGAATCTTTCACCACCCCCTTAATAACAAGTATTTCCTTCTTGTCATCATCTGTACGTCTTATTATTACAGCATTGCCAGAAATTTCGTACACCAGCCCTGTATCATGTAAACATTGGTCTAGAATTTCCTTTACAGTTTTATCTGACACATCAATAGTCAAATTACTTACTTTCGCAATATCCTGCATACCATACATAAATACAAAATCTGTTTGTTTTTGAATCTCCCAGATTACTTGTTCTAATGACACATTTTCCATCTTCAGTGTCAATTTACTATTCTGCGAATGTACCGCAGCAGTTAATTGGAAACTGCTGATCAAAATCAGTATAAGTTTCAATTTCATGACAAATAAGATTTTTCGCCATTTTCTTCGGTCAAAGAAAATGGATTCTTGGTTTTTTTTCATAATTTTGAATAATTAAAAGTGTAACGAACTTTAACAAGAGGATGCGTTTCGTGTAGCCAGCACTTACGCATCTTTTTTATTTAGCACTTGATATATAAAACATTTTATCCATTTGAGTTATATTTACTAATCCTGTACGTTTCAACATTTCAATAATAGGTTCCATGTTATCATAGCGATCTAACCGAGCACCGATCCGCACTTCTTTGGCATGATTATCTATAAATCGATAATTAAAACCATACCACTTAGACAAATATATCATTATATCCTCTAAACGCTCATTCTTAAAAATGAATTTACCCGATTGCCAAGCCGTATATAATAATACATCAACCTTCTGCACCTTCATATCACCATTTTCCTTTTCGTAGACAACCTGCATTCCCGGAGTTATTGTCCGAACAACCTCATCTGCCGCTACTTCAACTTTCCCTTCCACTAAAGTGGTAACTACCAAACCTTCGTCATCATAAGAACGTAGATTAAATGCTGTTCCTAAAACCCTTACCTCCAAAGAATTTACTTCAACAATAAATGGTCGGGCAGCATCTTTACTCACGTCAAAATAAGCCTCCCCTTCTAATTTCACAATTCGACGTTCACCTTTAAAATGCGTGGGAAATTCTAACTTTGTCTCTGCATTTAAATACACTTTTGTTCCATCCGATAGTGTTAGAGAATACTCCATTCCCGTCAGAGTCTGAACTTTATTCAAAACCTCCGGTTTATCTTCTATTTCTTGTACAGAGTAATCAATACCTACGGAATCTGTCACTATTTTTGTTCCATCAACCTCTTCCAACTCTAATTTCTGACCTTTCACAATATCAACGACCCGTCCGTCACCCAAAGTCAACTTAGCGCCAGTTGTACCCGCCCCAATCTGAGAATATAATACCGGAGATTCTTCCCGAACATCCCTAGTACTCCACCAATAAAACATCCCTGCTGTTAAAAGAATCAATATTACAGCTGCATATCTGATAAATTTCCTCCAGTGCCAGATTTCTTTTCTATTTTCACATAACCGTTTATCAGCATCCTGCCACGCATCTTTCGCTGAGAAACGTTTACAAGCATCCAGATTCTCCTCATACATTTCTTTTCTTAACAACCGACCGGCTAAAACCTTATTAGCTTCTTTCTCTTTCTGCCAAGCCTCAAGCTCTTGCTCATCCCGTTCTGTTTGAGCCCCAGTAAAAAAAGCTGCCAATATTTCAGCGATTTTAAAATGTCTTCTTGATAAACTCATAGCCTATTCATATATTTTACCACTATAACAATCTCATCCCCAAACAGGGGTAGTCTGAAAAACAAAAAATGAGAATTTAGAATAAAAAATATATTTACAAGAAAACAATAAACATTTAAGCCTCCTGCAAAAAATCACATAAAAAGCAATAAATAAAAATGTTCCTGCAATTGTTCTCTTAACTTACGATAGGCTGTTTTTTTTAAAGAATGTACTGTCCCTTCTGCAATCCCCATTTCTAAGGCAATCTGAGGATTCTTTAAACCATCCATGGCATAATGAATAATTGTACGCATTTGAGGAGGTAGAACTTCTATTGCTTTATGTACCAACATGAACATTTCTTGCTCAATCACATTATCTTCAAAATAAGACTCGGACTCCCTACTCGCTGAATCTAAATAAGCTTGATTCACCTGTTCACGTTTCAAATAATTCAAACAACGGTTACGGGCTACCATATACAAATAACCCTTTACTTTATAAATATCTTCAAAACTTTTACGTTTTTCCCAATAACTTAATAACGTCTCTTGAGCGATATCTTTACATAGTTCATCATCTTTTACATATTTGGAAGCAAACACACACAATATTGGATAATAGTCTTCAAAGAGTTCCTTAAAAGAACTCTTATCACCACTTCTTATTTCTGCTACTATATCTCGCATACTTTTAATCCATTGTACTCTACTTCCAGCAAATAACCATAAATGACAATTGGTATCTAATCAACAAAAATAGTGAATAAATTTCACATTCAAAATTTCTAATCCACAAAGCAAAGATAGCCGTCTCATGTACGAAACGGCTATCCTTTATGTTCATTTATCCTTAACCAAACTATTTCAACAGATTATCCAAAAATATATAAAATTTAGGATCTTCACCCGATACTACTTTTACAATATTTCCATTCGGATCAATAATACACTTAGTTGGATACCCAGCAACAGCATACATCAAAGGTACATTCATATTTTCATCATTAATTAACTGCACCCAAGGAAGTTCATTTTCCGCTACAGCTGCTTTCCATCCGGCTTCCGTATCATTGCAGGCAATTCCTATAAACTCTACTTTATTTTTATGTTTTTCATAACAAACTTTCATATCTGGAATTCCCTTGATACACCATCCACACCAACTTCCCCAAAAATCGAGGACCACATATTTCCCCTGAAAAGAAGCAAGACTCACATTTTTACCCTGTATATCTTTTAAGGTAAATTGGGGTGCAGGCATTCCCGGTTGTATTTTAGCAGCAGCTATTTTTTGCGCCACTTGTTCTTCAGCCATACGAATAAGAGTTCGAGCATAAGGGGCCATCACTCCGTTTTTCACACTACTATCCAACATTTCAAAAGCCTCCCGCTTTTTTTCATCCGTTACATGATTAAGAAGTGCAACAGAAGTTTTTTTGAGCGGATTACATTTCATGTATTCAATAATAGTCCCAGATATTTGATCTTGATACATTTTCAATGAATCCCTCATAATATTTATAAGTTTTTCATCATCTCTACGCCCTTCCATTTCAGCAATTTTACGATTAAGTCGACCTGCCTCCTGCTGAAATTTTTTTATTAATCCTTCCCCTTCTTTCAAATCTTGATAGAACATACTACCTGAAATCTGGTAATTCTTAGCTTCTCCCGTAACAATAGCATTTTCTCCTGGAACCACAAGCAAGCGAATGGGATTAAACATTGCAGCCATTAACGCATACGGATCTCCATACAAAGGTTTACAAATTAATCCAACGGAATAAACTGCCATGGAATCCGGCATATTAAAACCAAATTCACCATCCTTTAATGCAAGCGTATCCAACTTGGAAGCAATTCCAGTATTCATATTTACATACATCACTAAAAGAGTGTCGCTTGGAACTTTCAACTTTCCACTAATTTGATATGGATTTTCAACCTTAAAAGTACAACAACACATCATATAAATTATCCATCCTGAAATCAATATTTTTTTCATTTCTCTATTCATTTTTATTTGATCATACATTATCATTACTTCAATCCGTCCAAAAATTCATTCATTTTTGTTTCAGAGGGACGCATAGCCGAAGCATCCATCATTCTCCCTTCTTTATCAAACAACATAAAACGGGGGATATTCGTAATACCATAAATTTCCGCATAAGCTTTCTGATCCATCTCCGGAACGAGATACTGTTCCCAGTCCGGTTTATCCGCAGCTAATTTTCTTTTCCATGCATCAACATCCGTATCTATTGAAACACTGACAAAACGAATAATCGAATTATTTTTATGTTTTTCAACTAACTTCTCAATGAAAGGAATCTCTTTACAACAAGGACCACACCAAGTCGCCCAAAAATCGATATAGGTATATTTACCTTTACCCACGATATCTTTTAACGATATTCTCTTACCATTTATATCTACCATTTTTAAATCTGCCGCTGGCATCCCCACTGATGTATTATCAATAATCTTCAATTGAGCTTGTACATATTCACAAGTTTCAGGATCTGTAGAAACCTTTAGATATTCACGATAAACAAATGGAATAGTCTCCGATATATCAGCACCCAACATCGACATAAACAGATGCGCTGAAAGAAGAGTATGAGCCACCTTATTACGCATATGTTGGTTAGATACCAACTTCTCCAAATAACGTAATTTCAACGCATTAGCAGGCAACTTTTCTTCATCATGCAAGTGGGGATGAGCAACCACATACCAATCCAAATAGTGTATTAAAGCAATTTCTTGCAAAGTATCATTAAAATCAATTTCTTTTACAAACTTCATGAAATCGACATCTTTTTCCATATCTATACCCTCAGCCTGCTTAGCAATAGCAAAACTGAAATAATGGCTGACACATCCATTTTCTAAATCTCTTCTGGACTTCTCCACAAAAACGTTATCTTGCACTTGGTTTAAAGCTTTTTTTACTGGAATTAGGTTTTCATCTACATAACGGACACAAGCTTTAAAATCAGATAGTCCCTGCCACGCCTTCGCCGAAAATGTTGGAGAAAGGGTTACAAGATCCCGATGTAAATTAATGTAAGCAGTTTCCGCTCCTGTATCACCGGAATAAGCCGGAATAATCTTTTCTCCTGCAGCGACAAAATCCACTCGCAAAGATTTTCCCGGTACTAGATAAGCAATATAAAACGGCATCTGTTCTCCTATTCCTATCTTCAAAAAGACCTCTTTAGCTTGTTTCAACGTATATTCTTTAAAGAACGAGCCGTCAGATGCAATTTCCAAGGTATCAGGTTCTACTCCCTCCATTGAAAAATCACAAATAACAAGAGGTGTTTCTATAAAACCTTTCACACTCCCGCTCAAACACACTTTATCATTTTTTTGTCCCCAAAGCAATAATGAAGACAAAATCATCATACCAATTAATACAATTTTTTTCATACTATTCTTTTTCTTTTAATATTTTACGAACTTCCTCCACTCCCCCAGGAGCTTTTATAACATTCCCATCCGGACCAACCAAAATATAATAAGGAACTCCATTACGTACCTGATATTTATTCACATAGAAATCATCATAGCCTTGCTTCGTCAACACGTAATGCTGAAAAGGAACATTAATTCGTTCCATTGCTTTATGCCATGCTTTCAGATCCTTATCACATGAAACAGCGATTACAACCAAACGATCTTCATAATCTTTCTGTAAGGTTACAACCTTAGGCATAGCATGAATACACATTCCACACCAACTCGCCCAAAAATCAATTAACAAGTATTTACCTTTAGGCACAATATCTGTCAAATTTACTAAATTTCCATCGACATCATTCATTTCCAAATTTGTCAAAGGAGCTCTAGTAACAGTATATTTAGCACGATCTAATCTTTTTTTAAAAAGTGAAAAACGTGCAGTATCCGTAGGTACTGAAAGAATAGATTTTTCCAATGTGCCCACTTGCTCTTCTGTCAGGTTATACCCTCTTAATAACATTTGATTAGCAAACATAACTGAAACAACAGAATGAGGATGTGATAGAATAAATTCCCATTCAACACTTTCCCATCTTCCTCGCTCTTCTTTCAAACGCTGATACTCGGCATAATCCTGCTGTGCTTCTCCCCCCTCTACAATGAAAGCCGCTTCAGAAGTAACGCTGTCATAATCATCAGCTTTTATCGTAATTACTACATTTTCTACAAATAATGAAGTATATGTCCATTTTATCGGACATGAAGTATCTTTCAAATGTAGCATCTGATTATTCGTTATTAACGTGCACAAGAGAGGAGCGTCAACTTTACCACGTAATTCGAAATAACCATTTTTTACCGTAGTCTCAACCAATGTAGAATTTTCACCTCCCAACAAATCTTTCTCTGCTGCCAAAAGCGATACTTTCACTCCATCCGGCATCCCGGGAATACGTCCCTTAATCACAAAACCTTTTTCTTGTGCAAATAAGGACATACACCCAAAAAGGGAAACTATAAATAAAGAAAATATTTTCATCATTTTCATATTTATTATTTTACATCACGTACAAAACGAACGCTCAACATTTCGGCCTCTGCTTCCATACTTTGACGATAAACTCGTGAGGAATCATAATACAACTTCCGATAAAAATAAAATTCTCCCTCTTTAGAATCATCTTTCGTCGAAGTCCAATAGAAACCATAAGTCCCAATAAATCGGTATCCCGGGGTTACCATAATCATGTAAGGAGTATAATAACCGGCCATTTGAAAACCGAGCATGGCTCCTTCACCAGTTTGTTTCATTAGTGCTCCGGTCACATCTCCCCTCCAGTCCAACTCATCCGCTTCTACTCTTGACATTCCTAGTACTTGTTCCAATTCTTTCCAATCTTCATCCGAAGGCAAACGCCAACCTTCCGGCACAGCTTCCAATGCACCTTGACGAGTGTAAAGGAACCCGTATTTTTCAGAAAATTTATCTTCAGGATTCCCCTCTCCACTATGTGCATAATCCACATAAAAACGACACTTAGTCTGATCATCTATTCTATAATGAGAATTTTCCATCATCCAATCCTTTCCACCAATACGTACCCAATGATATTCAAAACCATCCCGTTCGTCTATAAAAGTTCCGGATGCCTCCGGGGTAATAGCAGGCAATGTAAAATTATCATCATCACTACAACCAAGCCCCAATAGAGCTAACAGCATATATACGGCAATCTTGTATAGTTTCATCGCTATATTTTTTAATATATGTAACCTAAATCAACTATTAAATCACTTAACATCCGAGCCCGCTTAATTACTTTAGGGTAATCTGCAAATTTCGCCTCAATCTCTTCCATCGTATACGTGAAAATAAATTCCGTGAAAGAGGTAATATCTTCATCTTTTGTCGGATAGATACCCACTGTTCGTATCTCCAAAGAACCAAATCGAATATAATGTTGCGTCACAAACCCTGCTTCGTACTGATGTTTCATGTTAATCTCCTCGCTTTGAGTCGGGTTATCTTCTCTGCTAAAATTTTCTCCATGTAATCCATCACATACCGCATAAAACTCTTCTAACGCCGTTTCATTATTTATAAACTGATTACCTAAATAGCTCGCAAAAATAGAAGAAGCCAAACTTTTCTTCTGTACATCTGTTTTACTCGTAATATCACTTCCAACCGCAATTACAACACTCCGTTGTCCCGCAACAGCCACCGAAGTAACCATCGTATTACCAGACATATAAGAAATGGAAGCAGGAACAAACCAAGAGAACGGTTTTAACGATGCCGACAAATGCGGCAAAACATACTCTTTCAAGAAAGTAACTGCAGCCTTTTTATCCTCAATGGATTGTAGGTAACCATACTTGTAATCAATAGAGCCACCAACCATACCGCTACCTAACGTATACCCGATATCCAATAGTTCAGTTTTATACTGCATATCACCGTTATAATCAATGCCTAACTCTTCATGACGAAGAGTATCATTAAAAAGTAAATAACTTTTCTCTGTTGTATAAAACTCTCGACGCAGAACAGATTCCTCATCCGTTGCATTCGGATCTGGAGCAAAACAATCCGTTATCGTGTCTATCTCAGGAGTCAATACATCTTCATCACCACAAGCAACCACTCCTATCAGGAGCAATACACTCATATATATAAAACAATATCTCATAATTTTACTTTAATCTTTAGGGGTTGTTACTGTATACTCTCTCCAAGGACGTTCATTATTTACCATACCGGTATTAAAATCAAGAACTTCCTGAGGAATAGATAAAATATAAGCCGCATCATTAGGCTCCAACGTAAATACATGAGTTTCTATCATCTGTGTTGAAGCACCATTATCATAATACGTGTAATTATGCGTCAATCGTTTCGAATCCGGATATTTCTCACACACGCCATAACGCCTCAAATCAAACCAACGATGTCCCTCCAACGCTAGTTCTTTACGACGCTCCTCCCGAACTACTTCCACCAAGTCTCTCCCGGTCTCAGTAACTTCATAATTACTACCGTCAAGATAACGTTTTTCACGCAATGCATTCAATTGCTTCCTCGCCTCATCCTCGTCATCCAAATAAACAGCTGCCTCTGCTTTATTTAAATACGCCTCTGCCGTACGGAAAAGGAACTTATCAGAAACCTCGCATTGTTGATTAAACCAACCGGAATTATACTCTACATTATAATAATTAGCATCTGTTTCAGGATCCAAAGAGCCAGTAACCCCCGGACCGAAAGAGATCTTAGTATACCCGATAAACGTGTTGCGCTTCCACCACCACTGACTTTTTCGTAAATCATTTTCCGTATACACATCATATAACTCATGTGCCACCCGAAAATTTTGGTAATCATATTTCAAGAAACAAGGCACATCATTCCCTCCCATAGAAAAAAGAATTTCTTTAGAGTTTTTTGACAGGAAACCATCATAAGGCTCCCGACTATTTAAATCAATCAAATAATCATTTGCTTTCAATACCTTATCTGCATAATCAGACGCTAACTTCCAATTTTGCATATAGAGATAAACTCGACTTAATAATAAATTTACGGCATTTATATCAGCTTGATATATACTCTGACGCACGGTTTGCGATAAACATTCTTCGGCTATCTCCAGATCGCCCAGAACCTGCTCGTACACCTCTTGCACTGTATTACGAGAATATTTTATGTCATTCACCTTTTCCTCTGTTTTTATCGGAACTGCCGGATCGGTCGCTGCTGTCGAAGGATCATACGATTTACCATACAAATTAGCTAGCCAAAAATAATAAGTTGCACGTAAAAAATGAGCTTCTCCTTTCACACGCAAGGCTCCCATTTTCTCTTCATCAGAATTTTGTGGAACCTCTTTAACACTAGCAATAATATTATTAGCCACATTAATCAATCGATAAGTCTCTGTCCATGTCGCATTTTCTGCCAAGAACCCGGAATAAGCGTCATTCTGTCCGACTCTTTGCTGCCACGTGTAGTAACCAAACACATCTCCCTTGAGACTACCAGCACTACCTCCACCCCATGCCATATAATAGCTATTCTGCTCTTCCAGTTCATCCGCCAAAAAATGGATAAAAAAACCATAATTAGAAGAAGATGCTGAATTTTGAACAGGCAAATAACAATCCCCCACCAACAACTCGTCTAAATCCTCATACGACGTGACATAATAGGTATCTTGGGAATATTCTTTCAAGAAATCCGAACAACTCGCCAACAAGACAAAGATTGTTACCGTTCCTATATATACTAAATATCTCATATCTTTTTTCTTTTATTAAATAATCATACTAGAACTGAAGGTTTAATCCTATCGTATAAGTAGGTGTATCAGACAACTGAATTTCAGAAAAACCGCCTTGTGTTGGGGTCTGCCCTTTCAACTTACTATTACAAAAAGTATGTAAGTTTGTAGCTCCTAAAGTCAACGCCAAACGGTTCAATCGCCAACGTTCCAATATTTTCTTGGGAAACTCATACGTCAAAGAGATGCTGGAAATCTTGAGATAATCGGCACTCACAACCCTCAAATCCGAATAATCGTACATTGTCCATGCATTATCAGCAATTTTCACCACATCGGCTGAAGTACCGGCACTCCAGTGGTAACTATAATAACCGAATCCGTTTGACCCCCGCCCCATAATAGCCGGCACATCCGTATATAATTCGTCTCCGGGCTTTTTCCAAGCTTTAAGTAAATCCCTGTTAACATTCGACTCCGCTGAATAACCATTCACAAAATCTTCCATCATACGAAACAACCGAGTCTTTGCCCCCAAGCTATAATTCATCTGAACCCCTAGTCTCCAGTGCTTATACGTAAATGTATTCGAAATACCTCCTGTTACATCCGGATCCCGCTGGCCGGAAGCTTTTAACACACGGGTATAAGTGTTATATTTATCTAGCCCCACCAATTCTGCACGACGATCCTCCCAATCATCAAACAATGGTCCTCCATCCACGGGACTCAAACCGACATACTTATAAGAATAAAACGTACCAATAGCTTTCCCTTTCACTACAGCCGTACCATTCAAGAAATCATTCAATTCATAGGTATTTTGGCCGGGAGCAGTATTCATCTCGTTCAGTATCTTTGACAATGAACCGGAAAAAATCCAATTAAAATCTTTCAATTTAACAGGAGTTGTTGTTAAATTCAAGTTATACCCTTTATTGATAACTGTTCCAGAATTAACCGTATAAGAAGTAAAACCATTAATATCCGAAATTTGCTTACTCATAAAAGCATCCGTAGTTTTCTTATAATAATACTCGACACCTACCATCAAACGGCTTTTAAAGAATAAGGCCTCAAGACCAAAATTAGAAGAATGTGTCTTCTCCCATTTCAAATCAGGATTAGCAAACCCCCCGTTAGCCACAGTAGAAATCATTTTGTCGTAATAATCACTATAGCTACCCTTCTTAAGTACTAAAACCGGAGTCTGTCCATCCAGCATATTCCCCTGCTCCCCGTAGGAAGCCTTCATCGTAAAAGAATCAAGCCAAGCTGCATCAATCCTAGTTACCGCCTTCAAATCGACCATACCGGAAACGGACCACACCGGTAATATTTTCTCATTACTACGTGAACCAAATTTATTTGACCCATCATAACGAGTATTGGCATTTAACGTGAAATAATCTTTATAACTATAAGAAACCGTTCCGTAAACAGCCAACAAATTAGTACGATTGTCAGTGATAACCGGAACATTACTTTTTACCCAACTTGCATAATAGGTAGCATAATACCCCGGATCAATATCTGTTACAAACGACTTCCCCCTGTCTGCATAATATCCCCTCTGCGTGTAAGAAAAAGCATTATAATTTGTTGCATTCACCTCCGCACCAATCGACACATTCAAATAATGTTCTTGATTTTTTCCCAGATATTTACTCAAATTAGCTTGTAAACGAGCCGTATAGCTTTTAGTCTTCGTCGTGTTAGTCGTCAACTCTCCCCCATAAGGTAACATGCTATTCTCCGGAGCTTTCTCGCCATACTCCGAGCGACGTAAATCAGCAACATGAAACGTCTTTTCTCCCCAATAGCCTTCAATTTCCGCGGCAGAAGTCGTACCGGAAAGGATTGCATTCACGTTCAACCAGTCTGTTATATTGTAACGTAAATTGGCCGTTGCAGTAAAACCACTTACACTTTGTTCTTGAAAACTATTTTCTAACTCATTCAGTATATTATAATTCAAAAATCCCACAAAAGACACATATTTTTGGTAATAAGCATACGTACCATCTTCATTAAATGCTGGAATTGAACGACTTGTATGATAGGCATAATCAATCGGATTAACTTCACTTTGATTGTATTCTCTGTCATTCAAATAACCATTCAAATTAAATGACAATTGTATTTTGGGAGAGAGCGTCATATCTAATTTGGCCGTTGCCGTATAACGATGATTTGTGGTTGATTGTATCACATCATCTTCATTCGTATACCCAAGTGACGCATAATAACGAACCGCCTCGGAACCTCCCGATACATTTATACTATGATCATGAGAAAAAGAATCATGTGTCAACAAATCAAACCAATCCGTGTTAACAGTCTGCAACCGGGCTACTTCCGCTTGAAACTGCTCCTCCGTATAGGTCCCGTCATAATATTTACTCAATGCATTCTCATATCCTACTAAAGGCATATTTTGTTGATACACGTAATGATTAGCAACTAAATTCCGAGAAAATTGAATTCTTTCCTTCGAATTCATCAAATTAATCTTACGATCCGTATAGCGTGGACGTTGACGTAAAGTTGCTGTTGCAGAATAAGAAACAATGGGTTTACCCGTTCTCCCTTTCTTCGTTGTAATTACAATAACACCATTAGCAGCACGTGTACCGTAAAGAGCCGTGGCGGCAGCATCTTTCAAAACATCTAAACGTTCTATATCCTGTGGATTCACTCCTGAAATTGCATTACCGATACGATTCACGTAATCCGGGTCATTCAACACGTCAGGAGACAGATTCACCGGATCGCTAACAATAATACCATCTACAACCCAAAGTGGTTCTCGATTACCAATAATCGTGGAAGTTCCCCGAATTCGTAAACGAGGAGTAGCATTTATTTCACCACTATTCGATAAAACAACCATATCCGGAATCTTACCTTCCAACATTTGAGTCAAATTTGTCACTCCTGAAATTTTGATTTCTTCTATACCAAATGAATTGGTCGCACTGGTTGATTTTCTACGATCTAATTGCTGATAACCCGTGATCACAATTTCCCCGATCTCATTAATATCCTCTTCCAGAGTAACCTTCAACAAAGCCTCTCCTGTCCATTTTACCTCTTTGGTTCTCATCCCCACGAAAGAAAAAACCAACACGACCGAATCTCTTTTAGATATGTTCAAAGAAAAGTCCCCTTTTATCCCAGTCGCAACACCTGTCTGCATCCCTTTTAGAATTACAGACACCCCGGGTAAAATCTCTCCTCTATTGTCCGTAACGATTCCTTTAATCGTTACGGATTTCAAACTATCTGCGACAAACGACGACAAATTCCGCTTGATCACGACCACCCTTCCCTGAATCTCGTAATAAAGCCCTGTATTTTTCAGTACCTCATTCAAAATATTCTCCAAAGGTGCATCTTTAAACACGGCATTCATCTTGTTAATCCTCTCCACATCCGTAACATTATAAAAGAATGTTATATCACTCTTTTTCTCCAATGCCCAGATCACCTCTTCCAACGTCACACCCTTTAGGTCTAAACTCATTTTAGCATATTGCGCCCGTACATTTGCCGATATTGACATGACGGAACATAATAACAGACACGTACACAATTTCATCATCCTAAAAATTTTTACATACATTTCCCCGTGGGGAAAGTATCCTTTCCACTTTTTTTTCATAACTTTGTAGTACAGATTTAATTAAAACACTTTATATACAAAGTGAAGGTCTTAACAGGTGATATTCGCAGTATCACCTGTTTTTATTTCACTCCCAGAATAATTCGTTTTCCATTCACCTCCACCGTTAACTTATCCGTAGCTCGCAACACGTTTAATATCGGTGTAATATCTTTACTACGATCCAACTTACCGGCAAAAGCCATATCTTTTATTGATGTATCCAAATAAATTACTTCCATATCATACCACCGTGCCAATGTCCTCATAATATCTTCCAACCGGTCCTGTCGGAAAATAAAATGCCCGTTCTTCCACGCCACGAACAAATCCGGGTCAACCTCCCGTACTTGCAACTTCACGTCCCCCCGATCCCATTCCGCTTGTTGATTAGGTTGGATCTCCACCTTTTCCTTCTTATCCTCTCCCGCAAAGACGGCCACTTTTCCTTGTAGCAACGTGGTCTGCACATTCGATTCATCGGGATAGGCCTTCACGTTAAATTCAGTTCCGGTCACAAGCACATCCATATCTCTCGTTTTCACGATAAACGGGTGCTCCTTAGAAGCCGTCACGTGAAAGTATGCCTCTCCCTCCAAAATAATTTCCCGTCTTTCCCCGACAAACTTCTTGGGAAATGTAATCACACTCTCGGCATTTAAATATACCCACGTGCCATCGCTCAATATCAAGTTATACTCCCCGCCCGTGGGAACAATGATTTTATTCATGACCTCTTTCTCTTCTGTCCCCTCTTCTTGATTATACTTTATCCGGGAAGAATCACTTACGACCACGATTCCACTCGCCTCCAAACCCTGACTCGCATTCCGATCGCCCAACTCAATCTCCCGTCCATCATCCAAAACCAACAAAGCCTTCACCTTCCCCGGCTCAATCACGGTTTGGGCAATTTCACCAATTCCGACCTTTTCTTGTTTATTTATCCAAATACAAACCTCCACGACACATAATACGAAAATAGCTGCCGCATATCCCCATAACCGATTAATTACTCTACGTTTACCCCCTAGTCCTAATTCCCGTTCACAAACAGCCATGTATTTTCTGACATCAATAGACTCCCGCTTCTCTATATATTGCCTCACCCGTTCCAGTCTCACCAACTCATCATAAAGCGTACTGTTGTCCGGGGATGCTTGAATCCACTCCTGCAACTCTTGTTTTTCATGATCACTCAATCCATCCCAAAGTTGCTTGGCAATCAACTGGCAAATTCTCTTATTTCGTGAAATTACATCCATATTTTCATCTTAGTTACATCTATATAACAACTGAAAAAATGAAAACGATGAATCACCCTTCAAAAAAAATACAATTTTAACATTTGGAATCACACCCATTAATGTAAACTGGTATAATCCAGCAAGAAAAGAAGATAAAAATAATCTCGGAGCAACCCTTTCAACTTCTTGTAAGCGTTTTGCTTTAGCGTCCGCACGGAATTTATCGATATCCCTAATTGTTCGGCAATCTCCCCATTCGAAAGTTCCTGAAGTGACAACAATATAACTTTCTTCGATCGCGGCGCAAGCTCGTCAATCGCTTTGTAAACAATCGAATACACTTCTTCTTCAATCACATTATCCCGCAAGTACTCTTCCGACTCCAACATTCCTCGTTTCACGTACTGGGACACGATGGAATCATGTTTCAACTTATTCAAAGCCAAATTCCTCGCCATAGTATACAAAAACCCCCTCACTTTATCCTCCGTCTCGAATGTCATATCCCCACGCCACAACTGAATAAAACACTCTTGCGCAACGTCTGCCGCCGCCTCCATATCATTCAGGTACTTATCGGCAAACATCACGATGGAAGAGAAATTCCCTTCAAAAAAGGCCTTGAATACCAACCTGTCCTTACCATTTATCCCAGTTAATACATCCATGAAGGAGTTTTTACCAATAACAACCAACTCAATTATTTTCCCAAAAGTAGGAAATATCTTGATATATCAATAATTCTCTTTCAGCCAAATAGCCAAAAAACGATCATACACCTGATAGACATCCCGTTCCCGGGTAACGAAATCCTTTTCCAACAGCCCTTTCAACGCAGCCTGCACGGAACTCGGTGAATGCAACTTATATTTTTTGACAAAAGAGCCGGAAGTAATTTCAGTAGCCTTTCCCTCTTTCGTGATAGCAATCAAAAGTTCTTTTTGCTTTTCCGGAAGACGAAATAGAATCTCGGAATACGTGTACCGATATGATTCGATAACACTCTTCAAAGCCTCGTCCACCATCCCCATCGAACATACTCCCTTCAGAGGGGTCATATTATATAACACGTGCAACATCTTCTGCACATACCACGTGATTCCCTCGAACTGATTGTATATAAACGTAACCACCTCCGGCAATATCACCCGATTCCCTCGCCCAAAATGATACTCTGCAAAAGCCGTATATTTCCCTAACGGGATACTATCTAAATGCATCATGGACACGCTTTGATAAAAAGGACGGGCCGGACTTTGAAAGATATTTCCCATCGTGTGACGCTGACTCCCGGCAAAAATGAATCGTGCATTATTACAATGCTGAATGTAGGTTCGCAAAATAGCCTCCACATTTTTTTCTGCATAGCCCGCCACCTGTTGAAATTCATCAAAAGCCACGATACAAGGCTTATCCGCTTTCTCTAAATACTCGAAAATCTCCTCCAACGTGGCATTAGCTTCTTGAATATCCCCCAACCCGAACGTCAAAGAAGGATTACCACTAATATCGAAAGAGACTCCCGCATGTAAAGATTTCATGTAATACCAAAACTTCTCAATCGCTTTTTTCCCTTTAGGCTTCAATGACTCGAAAATCACCTTACTCAAAGAAAAAACAAAATCCCGTAATGACTTGGTAGCATAAATATCCACGAAGAACGTGTAGTAATCATGCACGATCTCATCCTGTTGAAAACAATGCTGAATCAACCCGGTTTTACCCATTCTCCGCGTAGAAATTAACGCAAGATTATTTCCCGAAATTTCTTGTATTAACCGTTCGCTTTCCTCCTCTCGATCACAAAAAAATTCAGGAGAAATATAGCCACTTGTCACAAAAGGATTCTTATTAATAACCATAATCCGTCATTTTATTACGCAAATATAATTATTATAAGATAATAATGCAAGTATAATAAACAAAACATGGTACCCCACCGAGTACCATGTCCGACACCTAAAATGTCACATCTAAAAACAGTTATCTAAAACGAGACTTTCTACCGGGCAAAAAGCTCATCCATCTTTTTGGACAGAGCCTCTCCCCGTAAATCCTGTGCAATAATCTTTCCGTCCTTATCGATGATATACATCCGCGGGATTCCGGTTACCCGGAAACGCTGGGCTATCGGGCAATCGAACTTGTTCAGCGTCGAAACGTGGTTCCAGTTCAACTCGTTTTTCTCGATGGCATTCACCCACGGTTCTTTCTTCGAATCCAGCGAGACACCAAGAATCTCCAAGCCCTTATCGTGATATTTCCTGTAAATCTCCTTCACGTTAGGCATCTCCGCCATACACGGCCCGCACCACGAGGCCCAAAAATCCAGTAACACGATGCGTCCTCGCAAATCATACAAGGACAACTCCCGGCCACTGGGAGTTGTCGCTTTAAAGTTGGGAGCAACACCCCCAACACTCACCATACCCATCTCGTCTATTTTCTTTTTCAACTCGATACCCGGTACAGATTGTTTCACCCGGTCGGTCAAATTATTGTAAAAACCTTGAACTTCCTCGAACGTATAGTTATCCATCAAATGGCTCTCGAAAAAATAAGTCGATGCGTAAGAATTACGGGTCGTATCCATGTAATTATTCACGGCGGCAATCAAAGAACTATCCAAAAGAGTAAACACCCGTTTCAGCGAATCCACGGCCACCGGATCGTCATAATCAACTTTACTGGCCGCCATCATCTTCCCCAACTGCATAAAAGAAATTGTCGTTTTCAAACTACTCCCTTTTTCCAAAAACTCCTGTTCCTTATTCCCCGTGCAAGTCACCGTTACCGAAGTCGTGGGCTTTCCTTTCCACTCCTTTGTTGTCTCTTCAAACATAACGTTCATCGGTTCTCCATCCACGATAATCTCCTTCCTCTTGTCTGAATTATAAACTAATACCATTTTCTGCACCCGGTCCACGTTCCCTTTCAACAAGAACGTGAAATCCGGGGCCACCACAGCGGAATCCACCGCCCGGAACTCTTTATTCCCGACAATCTCACTCAAATAAATCTTCTTTCCTTTCCCGTTTTCCCAAGTCCCCGCGATCCGGTAAGAAACACCCCTCGAACACGAGAACACCAACGTGCAACACGCCAACACAAATATCCCTCTCGTCAACATTTTCATTCTATTTTGCTTTATCATTCCTTTTCAATATTATTCTTTAAACAACTCGTCTATTTTTTCCCGCAATTCTTCCCCCCGCAGATCTTTTGCGATAATCTTCCCGTCTTTACCAATGATATACAACTTCGGGATCGCCACCACTTGGTACAATTTAGCCACCGGACAACGATTCATCCCCTTCAGAGAAGAAACATGATGCCATACCAAACCGGCTCTTTCAATCGCCCTCTCCCAGTTGGCCTTATTATTATCCATCGACACCCCCACGATTTCCAATCCCCGGTCATGGTATTTTTCGTAGATAGCCTTCACGTTAGGCATCTCGTCCATACACGGCCCACACCATGACGCCCAAAAATCGATCAACACGATATGTCCCCGCAAATCCTTCAACGCGAGCTTTCCTCCATCAGGAGTAGTCAATTCGAATTCGGGAGCCGGGCTACCGGGAGCCAACCGTTTCAACTGGGCAATACGCTCTCCCATCTCTTTTCCCTTCTCCGTCTGTTTCACCCGATCCGTGAAACGATCGTAAAATGCGGCGATTTGCTCCAAAGACATCATCCTCAACATATTCACTTCAATAAAAAACGGAGCTACATCACTATCACTGTACGATTTCAAAAAGGCCTCCATCTGATCCCGTTGCTCTTTCGCGACTCGTTCTATTTCTTGGGCAATAGAATCCCGTTTTTGCCGAGTATCAGCCCTCTTCAACGAAATTCCCAACCCTCCCAAAGAAAAATTACGGATATAATCATCACCCCAAAACTGAATCATCGCTTGCGCTGCAGCCTGATCCCTTGTTTCATTCTCCAACACGTAAGGCCCGGACGGATTCTTGTAGGAATACTCGGACTCCTTAATCGTCAGCCGCAAGGGTTTCCCGTCCAGAAAGATCGTCCGGAACCCATTCTTCGCACTCATCAACATCGCACATTTTTTCTTGTTGACTTCCCCGCGTAAAGCAAACGTTCCGTCGTCAGCCACGACCACCGAATCCAAGAACTCGCCCTCGACATTACCATCTTCCAACGTCCGCACTCTAATCGTCCTGCCTGCACCGTTTTCCCAAACACCCGTAATATCATACGTGATTTGAGAATAGGCTGTCCCCCAAAGGAGACAGCACATCATCAAACTTAAAAATCCTCTCATCATCATCTATCTTATTCTTTATCAAAATAACCGACAGGGAGCGGATCATTCGGGCAAAACGAATTCTGCAAGGCAACCGGGTCCATCTCCATCTCTTTAACCATAAAATCAGCGATCAGGAAAGCTCTCTGTTTCACAATATCGAAACGGGCAAAAATGCGATCCATCTCGCTCTTCGGAGTTGACATCAAGAACGAAAGATAATCCCCCAAGTCATCTCCATCCTTATGCGGCATGAAATAACCATACTCAAGGAATGCATTCGACCCCACGAATCCATTCGTGTACAAAACGTAATGGTAAGCATCAAACTCCCCTTCCGGATCAGCATCCTCCTCTTCATCAAACATATAAATAAACTGATACGTCACCAAAGCAAAGAACTCATCCGGCACCGTCATCGTGTTATAAATATTACTCATGATTGCCGTCACGATCCCCGTATTCATGGCATCCCAATCGCTATCCGTGAAAGCTTCCATCTTCACTCCGACATTCGAAACCGCCAAACCATGATTATTTGTCACTAACGTGTTTACCAGATTCGATTTATTATAAGAAGACGTATTACAAATAGAATCTACCAGATAAATCTTCTTCGGCAGGAACTTAGCAATAAATGCCTCCGGATAACCGGCAAACACTTTCTCCAACATAAACGTCACCATTTGAGCCACATGATCCTTATTCCCACTCTTCACGGGAGCGTACCAGTAAACCGTCCGCCCGTTCCAAGTGGTATAAAACTCCGTCTGATCAAAATCGTACAGCACGAACGAACCGTATTTCTCGTACACGGAATAAATCAACTCTTCCAACGAGCCCTCCTCCCCGCGAGGTAAATCAAAAGGAGGATTCCCCAATTCCGGTATCGGGTTTATTGAATCTTCCGATCCACATGAGGCCATTCCCGACAGGAATAAAGCCAACATGATATATATCGCCATTTTCATCGTTTTCATCTCTATCTATCATTATTAATTTCCAACAATTGTTTCTCTGGAATTATTCGTCATTCCGTCATTGTATTCCGTTTCGGAAAGCGGGATCGGTAATAAATAATTCGGACTTTCCTGTTTCAGTACAAATGTCTTTGATGAAGTCATCGAAGAATAGAATTCATGCTTCACCTCAGGCATCCCCTGACGACGCATATCCCAAAAACGCATGGCCTCCTCGAAACAAAGTTCCCGACGGCGTTCCTCCCAGATAAATTGAATCAAATCTTCTCGCGAGGCAAAATCCGCAACGTTCTTCGCCTGATAAGTATCCCTAGAAATTTTCTTTACCCGCAACTGATTCAACCAATTAATCGCAGTCTGGCTCACCCCGTTCTCCTTCCTAGCATACGCCTCGGCCAAATTCAGATACACCTCCGGACTCCGCCAACATTCACGGGCCTCTCCTTCACTCGTTGATAAATAACGATCCGATTTCATCGGAAGAGCCTGCCCCGAGAAATACTCCGGTCTCAACCGAGTTCCACCCAATTTGAACAACCGGGCAAAATAAACTTCTTTACGCAAATCCCCATCCTCGTACAAATTCAATAACGCATCGTCTCCCGTCCATGACGTATGGAACCCTAGCGTGTAATTCGTGTAAAATAGATTAGGAGCCAGATAATTAAACTTATTATCATTCTTACTAAAAAGGAACACAGTCTCGTCAATCGCAATCTGGTTAATCCAGAACGTTCCGCCGGAAGATCCCGGTAATCCGCAAGTCTCCCGATCAACATCATTCAAATCATAGAGTTCATTGCCACCTAGATTGATAAACTCTTCTGAAGTACGAATCACCTCCTCCCAGTCCTCTTGGAACAAGGCCACCCGGGATGCCAGAAAATAAACAGCCGCAGGCGTGATCTCCCATTTCGTGTAATTCGTACTCGCACTCTCCAGATATTTCTCAGCATTCTTCAAATCCTCATTCATCAACGCGTAAATCTCTCCCACCGTGGCCCGCTCCGTCGGGCTGACATCCACGACCGGGGAAGTACGTTTGATCACACCCAACTTATTCTTGTTCTCTTCCGACCAAGGTGTGCCATACGTGTTTACGAGACAAAAATAATGATAAGCCCGTAAAGCATACGTCTGTGCCGCCAGCTTGCAATAAGTCCCGTATTCACTCGCCTCGTACTTCATGTCCGGCAAGGCATCAACGATAATATTACACGCCAAAATATTTTTGTAACGGGCATCCCAAAAATTATCCGTGATATACTGGGAATAATCCGCCCACCACGTGTACACCATCTCCCCGTAACCCATACCGGGATCGAAATCGTCAATAAACGTCACCTTACTATTGTTATACATCGACTCGTCATAATATAACGGACCCATCTCCACGTCGTCCGTCATCAGATGAATCCATTCGATCTGGGACGCAAACTTATCCGGATACCCCTCTCCCAATAATATCGGAACATAATCATTCACCAGTGAAGGAATTAACAAATCATCGGAATCTTCCTTCAAATAATCATCACAAGCCAACAAAAACCACGGCAAGAACAAGGTTAGAATATATATATTTACTTTTTTCATAACGACCTATTTTTAGAAAGACACATTTATCCCAAAACTATACGTCGGAAGGGCCGGGATATTCGCACCATTCGTCTCCGGATCCAGACCTTTCCATTTCTTATCGGCAATCGTGAACAAATTCGTCACCTGAAACCGCACCAGCATACTGGAAATATGTAGGAAATCCAACACGTTCTGCGGCACGCTATAACTCAACGCCACCATTTTCAATTTCAGGAAATCGGCCTTCGCCACCCGGATGTCGCTGTCATTATACAAATTGTAAGGATCAGAATGCCCGGAAATCCCCTCTGAAATATCATACACGCTGCCAGTTTCCGTGGCCAAGTAATTCTTCATATCCGTCGAGTTATAAGGAGCCGGATAAATCGTGTTATCCCCCGCCTGTTTCCAACACTTCAGCCACTCATCCGAAAGATTCGTCAAAGGATCAATCGTGTAAGAATCGTAAAATTTCGGAAGACGGGAAACACTACCCGTACTGTAAGCAAAATTCAAGGATAAAGAAAGTACTTTCTTGAAAGTCACCTGCGTGTCGAATCCCCCGGAAAGTTTCGGGAATATAGAACCGCAATGCACTAATTCCAAATCCTGCCGCAACGCCCGATGCACCTTTTGCCCGTTTTTCGCGTAAAACAAAGGATAACCATTATCCTGATTTATTCCGGCAAAACGATAAGCATACATGGAACCGATAGGCTGTCCCTCCACGGCCAACGTCCCGGCCAGCATCTGATCCACCACGGTAGCCTCGCTCAAATCATCCCGATTCGCCAACGTGATCTCGTTCACGTTACGCCCGAAATTAAACCCGAAACGCCAATCCCAATCTCGGTTATTCACCAAACCCAAGTTCACAAATCCCTCGAAACCCTTGTTCACCATTTTCCCCGCGTTATAATACAACACGTTTTGCCCCGTGGAGGCCGCCACTTGTTTCGACATGATCAAATCGGAAGTATTCTTCCGGTAAATATCAAATCCTCCCTTTACCCGTCCGTCAAACAAAGCGAAATCGACGGCCGCATTCCAAGATTTTGTCTTCTCCCAACGCAAATCGGGATTCGGCAATTTTGAAATTTTCGAAATCGGTAACCCGGTCACGCCATCCCGATCCCCCACCGTAACAATCAGGTAAGGAGTGGCGCTCTCGTGAATATTCCCTTGGATACCGTAAGAACCCCGGAATGACAAATTATTAATCCATTTTGCATTTTCCAAAAATGATTCATTCGAGGCAATCCATTTCACGGCAAACGAATAAGTCGGCAACCACCTGTATTTCGGGTCACTACCAAATTTATTGGAACCATCCGAACGAATATTGGCATTGAACACGTACCGGTTATCATAGCAATAACTGGCAATCCCGAAAAATGAAGCGACTTGCGTGAACGAATTTGTATTCGTCGGCTTATTTCCCCCGTACGTGCTGATATAACTCGGCGTCTCCACCGGACTGAACATCTCCCCGAACTCCGGCACCCAACCGTATCCCGTCGTGGAAACACCTTTATACTCGTTCCGACGAGCCTCCGTCCCGACAGAAACCGAAACATCATGAATACCAAACAGATGCGAATAAGACAACATATTACGCAACGTGTAACCGCTTTTGCGAGTACTTCCCTGCGTCAACATTCCCCCGTAAGGTAACCTTGAATCGGAAAACTCCGGGTCGTACTCCGTGTAAGCGCCATACTCGTATCCCCGGATTTCAGTCACTTTATACGATTGTGCAGTCGCCCAATCCCTCGTATTCGTGTTCCCGGTATGCCACGAGAAGGTACCTTCATACTTCAACCCTTTCCACAACTTTAGCCTCAAAGCCAGCAAAGCGTTAAAATCATCCATCTTGGAAGACTTACCCGTATTCTTCAACTCTTTCAGAATATTATACCCGATATAATCCCGTCCCGTGCTTCCGGCAGCCCGGTAACTCATGTAATACGAACCGTCCTCGTTATAAGCCGGCATGGTCCGGGTCGTCGAGTAAGCGTAATCAAACGGATTCACCACGGAAGAATACCCCGTGTTAGAAGTCGTGGCATAATCTATCTTGGCCGTAAAACCCAAGTATTCATTATATTCCACATCAACTTTCGCCAAGGCACTGAATTTCTCAGAATCAGAACCCCGGGCTGCCCCCTCGATATTTGAATACCCCGCGGACACGTAGTATTTCACGGCCTCCGTACCCCCGCTGACATTCAATGCGTGAGTATGCGTGACATCCGATCGGAATAACAGGTCAAACCAATCCGTGTTCCTCCTCTGCAACGTCTCCACCTTTTGCTCGAACTCCGCCTGTGAGATTTGCTTGCTCATCAACTGCTCGTAAGCCGCCTCATACGTTTCCCCCGTGGGTACACGTCCAAAATTCATATTCGATTCGATCAACTGGCGGGAGAAAAGCACTCGTTCCTGTGAATTCATCCGGTGATAATTCTTATAGGAAGGTCGAGTATTCAGCGTCAAATTCCCGTTATACGAGATCACCGGACGACCCACCACGCCTTTCTTCGTCGTGATCACGATCACCCCGTTGGCCGCCTTCACCCCGTAGATAGCCGTTGCCGAAGCATCCTTCAACACCGTGATCGTCTCGATGTCCTGCGGATTCAACCCTGCAATGGCATTACCGATCAAATATTCAGCATCCTCGCTATTTATATCCGAGGCCGTGAACGGCACGTCCTGTTCCAAAATCACCCCGTCAACCACCCAGACCGGAGACTTATTCCCATTGATCGTGGCATTTCCCCGGATTCTGATCTTCGGGGTCGCACTCGGTTCCCCGGAAGTGTTCAACACCATCATTCCGGGAATACGCCCCTGCAACATCTGGTCAATCGACCCGACTCCCTGTACCATAATATCTTTAGCCTTTACTGTAGAAATGGCACTTGCCGATTCCCTCCGACTAATCGTCTGGTAACCCGTCACCACCACTTCCTCCATATCGTGGGAATCATCCTGCAACACCACGTGCAGCATCTTCTGCCCCGTCCACTTCACTTCCCGGCTCTTCATCCCAATGAACGAAAACAGCAGTGTCAGGGAATCTTGTTTCACGGTTGTCAGCGAAAACTCCCCTTTCGAATCCGTCGCCACCCCAATCGTCGTTCCTTTGATCAAAACGGTCACTCCCGGCAACGGTTGCTCCCTCTCGTCCTTCACGACACCCTTGATCACCACCTCTTCCGGCCCTTTCTGTTGTTGCACCTTCGTCAACACGATCACGCCATTATCATACAGACACTTAATTCCCTTCCCCGCAAAAACCTCATCCAACAAGGCCAGCACTTGCCGTTCCTTGGCATGAACATCAAAACGAGGAATGGCCTCCACGTATTCACTCTTGTACATAAAACGAATACCCGTTTGCTCCTTAATCTCCCGAAGAAACTCCTCCACGTTACAATTTTTCATGTCCACGCTGACCACCTGATTCTGGGCAACCACGTCCCCCCGAACCTGTACCAACAACACGAACATTAGAAAACACATCATTTTCATCACTCTAAAGATTTTTTGAGCCGAGCGTAAATTTTCTTTACATTCTCCACTTTTTTTCATAACTTTGTCGATAATAGATTATTATTAGCCAGAGTCAACTGGCGTTCACTACAAGACGGAAAGACCTGCCAGTTTTTCCGTTTTTATTTTATGCTCACTACAATCGTTTTATTTTTCACGCTAAAATGCGCCCCCGTGCTTATCTTCAGGAAATGCAGGAACTCTTCCACCTCACCATAGCGTTTCATATCACCGGACAAACGGATTTCCTTCAATTCTGCATCAGCATAAACCACGTCACAATCATACCATAAAGCCAACTTATTCATCACGTCTTCCAAGCGATCATCACTAAAAACAAAGTCCCCGTTTTTCCAATCGATGTACTTTCTGACATCAACCTCTTTTACCACAATTCCGCTCGTCTCCACGTCACAAACGGCCAGTTGATTCGGCGTCAACATCACCTGCCGGGTTCCGTTCTCCACTTCCACTCGTCCCTTCACCAGCACGGACGCCACAACCTTCTCCTTCCGGGAATTTACATTGAATTCCGTACCGACAGCCGCCACTTCCACCCCGTTCGCCTCCACGACAAACGGGTGATCCGCATCTGCCTGCACCTTAAAATAAGCCTCGCCTTTCAACCGCACCACTCTCTTTTCCCCCACAAAACGCACCGGGTATACCAACTCACTCTCTGAATTCACCCACACCTCCGAACCGTCTGCCAACACGATCCGGTACTCACCTCCCCGATTCACGACCAACCTGTTATACACTATATTCCCGCCCTCTCCCGTAGCCATCGAATCTCGATAAGCGACCATTCCTTCCTGCTCCACGTCAATAGCAACAGACTGTTTCTCTCGTAACGACTTTCGTTCCTTTCCCAACTCAACCATGTCTCCCGTTGAAAGAAACAAGCGAGCCTTGGAAGAACCGTGATGAATCACCTCGTTTTCGACCATTTGCACTTCCCTCATCTCTTCGCTTCTCCAATAATACCCTATTCCAGTCAAGATAAAAACACTCACGCAAGCGGCAAACGCCACGGCTCGCCGGAGCATCATCCTCTTCCTTGCCACCTGCCGAAAACGCCGTTCCCCCTTTCGGTACACCAACCCTTCCCGCATCACCCAACGCTGGCGTAAAAACTTTCGTTGCAAATCTTCATAATACCGACGATTCTCAACCTTCTCCCCCAACCAATTTTCCACATCCCGCAGCTCCTCCAGGGAGAGAGATTCCCCCTGCCAGTATTCAAGTAATCGTATATCCCATTCTTCTCGATTCATATTATTCTACTCAATGTTCACATATAGTAGACATCAAAAAGCAAAACGGTTGACAGGAAAATGAAAATATTTTCAAAAATTATCGTGATTATTTATTTTTTTCCTTGTAGAGAGCACATTGAAGATTCAGAAAAATCGAATCCATCATGCCAACGAGAAACCTCGACAAGCAGGGATTTGTCCAGGCAATGTGAGCATTTTGATAAAATACCTATCTGTTCGAACTATTATTCTGTAAGCAAGTTTTTATAATAGAGTTATCCAATCATTAATAATTACTATTATAATCTAATATTTTATCATTTTAATAGGAGCGGAATGGGAGTGGAATAGGAGCGGAATGGGAGCGGCTTACAATATGATAACAATATTATAGCATTTTAATGACACTATTTTACATTTATTCAAACTAACTTTTTAGTGAACATTCCCAAATCTGAACGCTTACCGCCATCTTCCCTATAAACAAGCACCAACAACAAAGCTGTATCAGAAACAATACCCCTCAACGTCTTCAGGCTACGCACCAACAACGTTTTTACCGTAGCCACGGATATGCCCAGTAATTCCGCCACTTCGACATATTTCATATTCTTCAAATGCACACATTCCAACACCTCCCGGCTCCTAGGTGGCAACACATCAAGTGCCTTCAACACCTGATCTATCATGTCATCATGCGTTACATCCTCATTCTCCCATACACTTTCCACGACCGACATATCCGGAATCCGCCGGATCCGGCTCTGATCTTTTACCTTCCGGACAGCCATATTCCGCACGGCAACATACAAGTACGACCTTACCCGCTCTCCCTCTAGGTTCTCGTTCAATTTTTTCTCCCACAATCGCACGAAGAAATCCTGTACCAAGTCCTCGGCCTCCTCCATATCATTCAATATGGTATCAGCCCACAAAACCAATTCATTATAAAAACGGTCATACAACTCATCCACAGAGAAAGATTTTCCCTCAGAAAAATGAATCATATGCCCCTGTTTCCCTCGCACGTATTGAGTATTATTGCTTTTATATCTAAACTCAAAAATAGACAAGATTTCTTCATTTTCCAAAAAGCCAATCATTTTTCCTAAAAAACATATCTAAATACCCGATAAATTGAGACAGAAAAAAGGCAACCCTCGAATAGAAGCTTGCCTTTAGTAAAATGTTAAACAAGAGACTATTTTAACAACTTGTCTTTAATAATTTGCTCGTATTTTTCGGGCATAGCCCCGGTTTCAATGATCGGTTTGCCTCCCACCGGGATAAAAAACAGTGTCGGTAATGCCACCACGTTAAACATACTGCACAATTCTTTTTCCTTGTCGGCATTAACTTTTAAAAATATAACCTGATCTTTATATTTTTCGGCCATTTTTTCCATCTCCGGTATCAAACGCATACAAGGGCCACACCATGTTGCCCAAAAATCAATAACCACTGGTTTATCTCCCTTAAACACGAATTCTTTATCCTTACGATAATCATAAATGTGCTCTAGGAAATATTCACGGGTAATCGGATTTAACTTTCCGGGTTCTACCTTCGATGCTATGTCCTCAACCACATCATCTTTTATTTCAATCAGATCAAAAGGCTGAAAATAAATTTTCTGTTTCTGGTAATCTATCGAAACAATTCCCTTTTCCAATATCCCCGTACCTAACACAGAACGAGATAAATCCGTATTCTCAGACACAACCACACTACCCAACTGATCCTTCACGAAATGACATGTCCCAACGGTTTTCGTCACGGAAGCTTTTCCGGCCTCTTTATAACCGTTCATAATAGTAGCATCACCACCACGATTTCCACCAAGTTTAGCAAAATCTTCAGCTGCCATGGAGATCATCCCATTATTCCAAGTATCAAATAACAAAGGGTAAGCTTTTCCGTCAAGTGTTACCGTGCAAACAATCCCAGAACCGGATACAATTTCTATATCTGCCCGATGATCCAACTTCATGTATGCTGGCCGATAAGGCATTGATGTCGTTATTTTTTTGCGTTTACGATCGATCGTCAATACCACGTTACGAAATAAAGCTCCCCCAATAACCCCGGCTACTCCCAATTTTCGTAAATAAGGCTCATCTTCCAGCACAAAAGCCGAAACACCATTGCCAAACACGTTATTCCCGAATGACATCGTGCTAATCAACACGCTCTTACTCGTCGGCACATGCTTGTAAAGAAAGCCTTCATAACCGAAATTCCCAGGCGTATTTGGGTCTATTTTAAACTTTTCTACATATTCCGGCAATATCGCCGTATGTCCAGCCAAATCCAACACAAAACCAGCCTGTTCTCCATTGACAATCAAATCCAGAATAATTTTCCCGTCTACTTCCCGATAATCCTTCACCTCGGTAGCGGTATTCTTTGTTTGTGCCCACGTCAATGAAGGGAGTAACATTATTAATAAAAAGATAAAACATCTATTTTTCATATCACATTCTTTTAATTTCAACCTTCTTTTCTTTACCATCTTTCAGAATAACAATTTCCGTCACGTCCCCTTCCACAGTATCAAGTAAAGCCTCTACTTCCAGTTGACTTTGTTTCAATTCGGATAGATTTTTCCCATTCACACGGATCACTTGATCTCCCAAAGCGACCAAATCTTTAGCACTATCCCATACTGCCGTGATCTCGAAATGACCTTTCACCGGAAGAATTCCCACGTTCCAGTTTTTCAACTTACCGGTCATATCTTCTGTCCCACTTTCATAAGGAAAAAAGTAAAAACGGTTCCGCATATAATCAATCACCACCTTACCGTATTTCAACATATCCACTCCCATTAACGAACTCCCCTTACACGTGACACTTTCCATGTTGTTAAACTCTTTCCCAACGAAATTAAGCTCCCCGATACTAACTTTTTTCATCTCCATAGTGTTCTTCAAATCAAAACCACCAATTCCGACACCACTAATCCCAATTCCGCGAGAAAGTAAACGATTCTCAACCTTGTCTTTTAAATCCTCGTAATCATCAGCCGAAAGGATTAATAACCCGTTGGCTCCTGTATCAAACAATACCCGCTTCGTAATCCCACCAAAATCCACATCCACGATAGGATGACTCGTCCGCCCCGGATAAATAGCAACTCCCTCTGAAATTTTCAAACCATCCGGACGATAAGGATAATTAATAATCATGATTTGTTCCCGGGCATCAAAAGTAACCACAGCCTGGGCAAAAGCATCACTTCCCAAGATCCCCACGACTCCTAACTCCCGGAAGAAACCATTTGACGGGAAGACCATACTTTTCATCTGGGTTAATTTATAATTCGAGCTTAACTGGACATTTGACAACACGGCTTCCTCATAAGCTAACGACATTCCGTTCAGATCGGATACCCCTCGTGAAGTTCCCCCACTCATAGCCTTCATTTCCACTGCATTCTCTCTTATCGTTCCTGTCTGCCCTCCTGTATCCACGATATACTTCACTTTCACGCCATTTACAATCACAGGAATAATAATTTTATCATGCACATATTCGTAATGAATCGTGTCACAAATCCGTCGAGTTGTTTGTTGAGCAATTGTAACAACAGGCAAAGAAGTTATAAAACCAAGCAACAATAATACAACAATTCGCATATCTTACTCTTTTTGATAAACAATCACTTTCTCTCCCCGTTTGGTTTGCACGGTCAACTTTGTCTTTTTCTTTGCTTTTAACTCCGGAATTCCATTAATAATACTCTCGCAAAAATCATACGTCCCGACAGGTTTCCCGTTAATTTTCGTCACTTTATCCCCCACCTCAACAACTCCTTTCATGGAAGTCCACACCGTGGAAATAATTAATTCTCCATCTTTCACTCGAAGGGCCACATTATAATGTTTGCTGGCAAGATCATACTCCGGCTCATAAGCTTCAAAATAAAAACGACCACGAGGATAATCCAGTGTTACTTTGCCATAATCTAAAAGTTTAACACCTAGCAAGGTAAAAGGCGGAGTTGAAGTTTCCGAGGTCACATTTTGAAATTTAGTTCCACCAACCGACAATAGGGGGAATTGTACCCGCAAAGAAGTATCTGCCATTGCCATTCCGGCCACGCCGATAGAACCTTCCCCATATCCTTCCGCAAGGATCTGAAAAGCACCGGCCGTCTTCAACCTATCAAAATCACTCTCTTTCAGAGAGAAAAAACTGGGACAACCCGTATCAAATAAACAAATAATGTCATTCCCCATCCCTGCTTGCAACGCAATAATCGGCATTCCCGCTTTCACAAAAGGAAGCATTTTACGTAATGAAACCCGAGAAGCTTTCTCGGCAGAAGTAATTGTAATCGTCTTTGCCTTACCGTCAATTTCCACCATCGTCCTCGCCAACAAATCACTACCAATCAACCCATCTGCCTGAAAACATTCGAAAGGAGATGGAGAAGATAATTTCAAAGCCGGAACATTCGTGAAATTAATTTTCTGATCCGGAGTGAGCAAACTTTGAATCGTCACAAGCGGATAGAAAGCTTGATTACTATTTACATCTGTAACTTGGAGCGAATCGGCAACCTCTAGTCTTAATTCCTCGCAAATCTCGCTCGTCAATGCGGTACGTCCTCCCGTGTCAAAAATAAACGAGCGAGAAGAACCATTTATAGACATTTCGACAATCATTTTTCCACCAACCATCCGGTAGGGTAGCACAGTCTTGTATTGCTGTGCTACCATTGGAAAAAATATCATACAAAAAAGACACGAGAAAATTATTTTACACATCATTCTCATCTTTTTTATTTACCAAACTTGTCCGCAGCCATAATAGCTCGATAAGCATTCAAAATTCCACCGGATAAACAGAGATCTTCAAAAAGGAATAAATCTTGAGCCTGCTTGCCATCTACAATAATACCCTTTTCCACTTCCACTCCTTTCCGTGAGGTCACACTATTCAACAGGATATTACGAATTTGCGCTCCCGTTAAATTCGGGTAATAAGCCTTTACCAAAGCTGCCACTCCGGCAACAGAAGCAGAAGCCAAGCTGACCCCACTTCCTGTTTTATAAGTATCACCCATGTAAGCCGAGTAAATATTTACCCCCGGGGCGAACAAATCCAATTCTTTCGCACCGTAATTAGAATTCATGGAAGGGTTGCCATTCTTATCCGATGGAGCAACAACCATCAAATTAGTCAATTCTTTGCTGCCGTCCATCCAACGATTCGGGAAGAAAGTTTGTTTTGCTAAATCTCGTGATAATTCCCAAACCGGCACAATGACTAATACGCCCTTGCCTTCTGCATAACGAAGAGCCTCTGACATCCATGCTTTCTGATTCTCGGGATACAGCGTATTTTGCTGTGGCAACACAATAACATCAGAACCATGATCAACGGCATAACGAATAGCAAGTGCCATGTCTTTCAAATAAGGTTCTCCACTCCCTGCACCAACCCGCAAACACATAATTTCTGCTTGATCTATAATTCCATCTCCACCAAGTCCATTTCCTCTTTTTCCTCCCACAATACCAGCTTGCATTGTTCCCGTTGCAGCCTCAGAAGTCAACAAAACATTATTACCATACTTGTTGTCATTTATATCCAAATAATTATCTCCGACAATATCTTTACGGCCATCCGAACTGATTTTTTGAAACTCTTTCTCATAAGTTTCCTTCCCTCTTTGAACAGCTGTTTCCACAAAAGCCTTATAAATCACATCCAAATCATCCGTTTTATATAAATTAAACCCGATAGCAATCAGAGAGAATGCAACATCCCTCAATGTATCTTGGGGAGCTTTTGGATCATAACATTCTTGAAATTCTTTTACCGTATGCTTTTGTCCCGGAAATTTCGCATTTAATTCTTCTTTAAATTTTTTGGCATACTCCTGAATAACATATCCCATTTTCCAACCTCCATAAGTACTGGCAAGGCGAGATTCTGGCATTACTTTATTTTTATAATAAGTATATTCAGTTAAATTTTCCGGAGCCGGGACTTTAGTTAATTTTTCATTTACGATTTTAAAAAACTCTCCATTACTAGTCATATAATCAGCATATTTATCCTTTAAACGGAGAAATTCACGATCGCCTTCCTGCATCAGCGATTCCATCACCTGCCCATCTTTACCTCCCAAAAAGTTCCAGCCATTAATATCATCAATCCTGCCATTCTTGTCATTATCTTTTCCATCAGCTTTCTCTTTGGGATTCACCCAAATTGCCTGTTTTATATCCTCGTGTTCAACATCAATTCCCGTTCCAATCAAAGCGACAATAGGCCTCTTTTTAATCTTCCTATCTTTCAAAAAATCGTAAGCCTTATTCACCTCACAACCATACACACCATCTTTATCAAAAGAACAGTTATACCAATCTAAATCTGATTGCTTTTTTTGAGTGGAACTACCAGTTCCTATTAACTGCGCATAAGAAACATTTATGCCCATACACGCGAACAACAATAAAACATACTTTTTCATCCTTACAAAATTTACTTATATTATACAATACCAAACATTAAACACTAATTCTTCCTAGCTTTCAATATTGCCTCCTTTACTTTTTCTCCCCGCAAGTATTTTTCAAGAATACAGCCCTCCTTATCAATTAAAACGATAAAAGGGATACTGTAAAAACCATAGGCCTTTTGGATAACATTCGGCTCGTTACCAATCGTAAATCCCTCTTTATCCCACAACATCACCCAAGGTAACTTTTCCTCGTCAAGCATTTTTCTCCAATCTTTTTCTCGTTTGTCAAGCGACACGCTAATAAACTCCAAATCATTCCCCTTTAACTCATTGTATATTGGCAATAAACTTTTCATCTCGTGTCTGCAAGGTCCACACCACGAAGCCCAAAAATCAACGAGCACAAACTTTCCCCTAAAATCACTTAACTTGACCATTTTGCCTCTAGCATCCACAAAACTAAAATCATACGCTTTCGCTCCAATGGCAAATTTCGACAAGCTATCTACTCGTTGAACCAGCCATTTCACAGTCAAGGCCTCCCGATCTTCCGGCAAAATGAAATCTAACAACATTTTATTCGGCTCGTAAGCAGTCATTCCAGACAAATATGCTAAAGCGCTAAACATTGTTCCTCGTAAATTATCCTGAACTTCTTTATTTATCGTCTTCTTTCGGGCAATTTCCTCCTTTGGGATCCATTCGGATAATTTCAGGAATTCATCAATTCCTGTAAATACTAAAGAACTATTACTCGGATTCACGTGATCATAATACCCTTTAATTGTCACTTTAGTATTAGTTAAATATATAGGTTGTTTCGTCTTTCCAAACCAAAGAAAATATAAATCCGGTACAATTTTTACCGGTCCCATCGAAAAAGTTCCATCATTCCGGACCTCGGCAGACAAAATCGTTTTTCCTTCAATATCCTCTAGCCGTAATTCAAGAGCTTCCAATGTTCTCAATTTCCCCGAAATTTCAAGGTCAGATTGAGCGTACACAGGCAGAGAACCTAGTAACAATATGAATACAATTATCTTAAGCATATCTATTCTATTTTTATAACACATTGAATAATAACCCAAGAAAGAGCTGTGCCAAAAATGTCAAAATATAATTCTTAGAGTATTTTGGCACAGCTTAAACTTTACAACTCCGGCCCTCGAACTATTGCCACAAGATCTATATTATGTACTCTCTTCATGTAATCTATCACAAATTGCCGTTTTTCATGCACTAATGGATATTTAGAAGAAGGACGCAACGCTTCATACTCTTCCTTCGTATAGCGCATCCCCAAATTGATATACTGCAAAAAATTAGTCTGAGGATTTATCTTGGTAACACTTTGTAAATCAGAAAAATTAAATGTAGTATACATTATACCAGGAAATCCTCGTTTCACGTAATAATTATCATCATTCTCATACCCAACCTTATACGTAATTTCCGTCTGATAATCTATTCCCGTATTAAATTCTTCTGGAACCACGATATTACCAACCTCTATCGCTTTTTCAAATATCTCTTTCAAAATAACGCCCCTACACATCAAATAATCCTCGGCAGTCTTAGGACGTACAAGTTGTGCAAATGTCAAGGGATTCACATCTCCCTCAAGACAAGTCACCCAAAAGTCTAAATTATCCGTATAAAAACTCATTTCACTTTTCAATTGCATTGTCCCAAAAGAATATAAGGCATGATAATCATAGACCATATAATAATAAGGGGGCAATACCTTCTGCGTTATCTCGGCATTTAAATAATTAAAAACATGATTCTTAAAGAAATTCGTATAGAATTGAGCCTGCTCATCATTCAAATCTTGCCCGTGAAACTCGGCTGCAAACACTCCTCCCCCAGTCCATGAACGATTGTAATCTCCTTCTTCTATATCTTTATATATCATACACACGCCAAATTCCTCGTTTATCTTAACCAAATCCTCATCCCATGAATTATTACCTTGAGGAAAATCAAAACGAAGAACCATTGTTTTCTCAGAAGGGATAATATCATCCTCGTGATAGCATGCACTTAACAACACGCTACAAAGAAATACATATAATACTATTTTAAACTTATTCATACCTCGTAATTATCTTGGATTCGCTAATGTATTTTGTTCTAAATTCTTATTCTTTTCCAATACTTGTTCCGGTATTGGAAGTGTATAAGAAGGATCTTTTTCTGCTATAACATAAGTTGCCACTTTTTCCCCATTTACCACCCAATCTCTTGAGAAAGAAGGCATACCATAACGACGTAGATCAAACCAACGGAATCCTTCATAACAAAGTTCCAAACGCCGTTCTTGACGAATGTAATCAACCAAATCCTGTCCGGTTAATTCCGGCATCGGAGTATAAGTTTCAGGTGTAAAACGATGCTCCCTTAATGTATTTATCGCAGCACGGGCTGTTACCGGATCATTGGATAAAGCCGCTCCTTCAGCCAAATTCAAATAAGCCTCCGCTAAACGAAACGCTACCCCAAATTCTGTCCCACTACTTGGTACATGGGTAGAACTTATCAAATATTTTCCAAAAGTCAAATAGATTGTAGGATCACTATACTCTTTCACAATATAACGTTCTTTACGCAAATCACCACCGACATAACCAGTCAATAAATCGGTAGAAGCGTTAAACATATACCACCGAGGTTGCTTATCTTGCCCTCCAATAATAAACTTATTATACTTCGTAACATCATCAACACTACCATACAACCAAATCGTTTCGCTACAATCGAAAGAAATAAAATTATAATACGGTTCTTTCGCCGTCGGAGCTGGCAATGTATTCAAATCCACCAAAGAAAAACTCCAATCAGAAATCACTTTATCCGCATATTCAGCCGCTTCACTCCATCTCTCCATATGCAAATATACTCGGGATTTCAACAATTGCACCATAGGCAAACTCGTCCTATAATTTTTACTAAACTGACTTGATTCCGGCAAAGAGAGATAGAACTTTTCTGCCTCATTCAAATCCTTTTCAATTTGGGTATACACTTCTTCAACCGTATTACGTGCCGGAAGCGTACTTGTTAGTTCGCTACTAATTTTCAAAGGAACACCTAACGCTTTCTTATTATGGTTATAAGGCTCTCCGAACAAATTTACCAAATTAAAATAGTATAATGCCCGTAAAGCATAAGATTGCGCTTTTACAATCGCTTTTTCTTCATACGTCCCAACCATATCATCAATATAGTCCAATGCTGCATTTGCACCTAAAATAAATTGATAATAAGATTCCCATACATTATAAAATATATTCACTTCTCCCATCAAATAAAACATATCCGGTTGCCAAGAATACAACGCATTGTACCCAGGTAACTGAGCTACCTGATAGGCCGTATAAGGTAAAGATGAACAACAAATATCATCATCCAACATCGTCTGCAAAGAAAACAGGTAACAACTTGATACATTCGGTTGAGGATAAGCATCCCCTAAAAGCATCTCATTCAAAGATACTGCATTCTTGGGAACAAACTCACTTTGAGACTTGGGCTCCAAAAAATCGGAACAAGATGTCACCATCATCAGTAACCCAATAATATATACAACATTTTTATTCATAATTTTCTTATTTTAAAATCCAATATTTATACCTGCTGAAAATGTTCGAGGCATAACGCTGTTATCAACCTCCGGATCAAAACCATTAAAACGTTTACTAGCTATCACGAAAATATTATTTACCGTAGCATTCACAGAAATTGAATTAACCCCGATTTTTTGACACAACCGGCGTTCCACGTTCCAAGCTAAACTAATTTGACGACACCGCAAGAAAGAGGCATTCACAACCATGTAATCAGATTGTTCCCAAGCAGCAATATAATCTTGAGGCTGACCATCCGGTCGAGTAAAACTATAATTCAATCCTTTTATTAAAGCCGGAATATCAGTCACTTTTTCGTCTCCCGGTTTTTTCCGACGTTTGGCAACATCCTTATTTACATTAGTTTCCGGATTCGGAAGTTTAGTTCCTCCTGTAAAATTAGCATAAGGAGAAGGTAAACGTTTTTTACCACCCAAAAGTAATGCAAATGAAGAATTCAAGTTCAATGATTTATAACGAATTCCCAAATTAAGTCCTCCTGTAAAATAAGGATCTTTCTGCCCAGAATACACCAAAAAAGTTGTTGGATCTATCTTAGAATCCCGTTCTTCTTCCGGCACATCCATCAAATTAAACATCGGTCGTCCATCCTCCGGATTCAAACCGGCATAAGAGAATGACCACATGGCTCCAAGTGGATAACCTTTTTTCAAAACCATATTACTTGTTCCACCCAGATAATTATTAATCGTCACATTTTCAATTGGTTTACCTGTCGTATTCCAGTTTTTTGAAGAGTTTATACTTACGCTTACTCCAAAATTTTTCCTATTAACCGGAGTAAAATTCACTACAACTTCGAGTCCCTTATTATAGATAATACCTCCATTCACTTCCATTGATTTCACTCCAAATTCATAAGACAAATCTTGAGTAACAACAGCATTTGACCTTCTCCGATAATAGTCAATATTTACATTCACAGCATTAAATAAACCTAATTCCAAACCAAAATTCCATGTACGAGTGCGTTCCCATGATAATTCCGGATTAGGGATACGCAATATAGTAGCCTGATACTGATTATAAGTCGTGGCCACACCTCCTTGTTTCAATATCAACTCAGGACTTAACCTCACCAACGCATTACCTTGGATACCATAAGTCGCCTTAAAATTCAGGTTATGAATAAAGCGAGATATATTTTCCATAAAAGGTTCACTAGAAACTCTCCAAGAAAAACCAAAAGAATAGGTTGGATCCACACGATTGTTCACATCTTGCCCAAAACGATTAGAAGCATCATTACGCACATTCACGTTCAAAACATAGCGATTCTTTAATGAATAAGCCAATGTTGCAAATACAGAAAAGAAATTATCCGTTTTATTCGTTTTATTCCAACGCCCAGAATATAATACATCAAAGATTCCTAAATTAGTCGGTTTTGCTGCTCCAATAGGTTCCAATTTATCAATTGTAGTTGGCTTCATAATTTTCTCCCCTCGATCAGGAACATATCCCCAAACCGTGTTTCCGATACTTTCATTCTTGGCAGAACGAACTTCAATACCGATCAATGCATTTAAACGATGATCTTCATTAAAGGATTTAGAAATCAACAACTTATTTTGGATATTATATGAATCTTGAACGGCATCCGTGGTAAACAAATCACCTCCAAAAGGAAGTAAAGCAGCCTTAAATTCAGCACTCCCCGGCTCCACCGTATTAAAATCATAACCTCTATACTCATTAGCCACGGCAAAAGTTCGTTCTGAACGATAAACAGAACTTGTATTCATCGACCGATTATACCCTCCCGTAAATTGATATTTTAACCAATCCGTAATATCCCAAGAAAAGTCCAAGGATGCTGCAAGATGAGAAGCCTCTGAAGTTGATCCACTATTGGCGATCTCATTCAAAATATTATATCCTAAAGATTCTGTACTTGTATTATAGCGATATGATGCTTTTTTACGATAAAAAGAGTACTCTCCATTCTCATCATAAGCCTCAATTGCCCGACTTGTAGATGTTGCATATCCTAAAGGATTAACCCCGTTTGCAAATCCTTTATTAGTAGTAACAGAACCATTCATACTTACAGTGGCTCTCATTTTAGGATGTAATTGCATACCAACAGAAACACGTCCACTCATTCTCTTACTACTATTACCTATTTCTTGTCCGTCAGCTTGATTAAATCCAACAGAAGCAACATAATTAAATTTAGAGGTTCCACCGGAAACACTTAAATTATGACTATGACTAAAAGCAACACGAGTTAACAGTTTCAACCAATTTGTATTTACTTTTTCTAACTGTTCCTTACGATCTAGAAACTCATCCTGCGATATTTCCCCTGCCAGGTACATACGCATAGCACCTTCATAAGTATAAGGTTGCTTATAAGGTTCTTCCAGATAAAATACCCCATCATTAAAAGCTTCTTCCGACAACTGGATTCTCTCTTTAGAATTCATCAGATTAAATTGTCCGTAATTGGGACGAGTTCCCACGGAGAAATTTCCAGAATAATTTATTGACAAACGATCGGCCTTTCCTTTTTTAGTCGTGACCACGATAACACCATTAGAAGCTTTTGAACCATAAATTGCGGTTGCAGAAGCATCCTTTAAAACAGTAATAGTCTCTATGTCTTGAGGATTCAACCAAGAAATCTGGTTTCCCAAAATAGTTTCCAAGTCAGTAATCATAGCTGAATTTGCATCAATCTCCAAAGGATCTTCTTGAATTATACCATCAACCACCCATAATGGATCCTGATTACCTAACAATGTAGATGTTCCACGAATTTGTATTTTAGGACTTGTTCCTACACGTGTACTCGTATTCATCACAATCATACCCGGCACTTGTCCTTGTAACATCTGATCTATAGAAGAATAAGCAGGCATCATAATATCATCGGCTTTCAAGGTTGTATAAGAACCGACCATATCTCGACGATTGACATTCATGTAGCCCGTAACAACCACTTCATCCATATCTTGAGACTCTTCCTCCATTATAACATTCAACTCTTTTTGTCCGGTCCACGTTATCTCTCTTGTCTTCATCCCCACAAATGAAAACACGAGAATAATTCCATCATGTTTAGCTACAGTAAATGTAAATTTACCATCAACACCTGTTGCCACACCAACTTTAGTACCTTTTTCCACAATCGTCACTCCCGGCAGTGGTTCTCCTTTTTTATCTTTCACCACGCCTTTAATCACAACCATTTTGTCTTCCGGCTTTTCATCTTTCGCCCGGATAATAACCAAATGGCCACTAATCTCGTAAGTTAGTTTGGTATTTGCCAAGCAAATATCCAAAACCTCTTTCAAATCTGCCTGTTTCACATTTACATTGACAGAAGAAATCTGATCTATATCTTCTATTGAATACAAGAAGGTATATTCGCCTTTCGATTCTATCAATTTGAATACATTTTCTAATTTTCCACTCGTTATCGAAATATCATATTTCGTTGTCTGAGAATAGGCTCCTGCCACACTTTGCAGAACACACACCAAAAGTAGTAATACTGTCACTTTCATCTTTAACAAACTAATTTGCAACTTTCTCCGTTTGAGAAAGTCAAATTCTCGTTTTTTTTTCATAGTTTTGTTTAAATTTTTAAGGTTAAACTCTATTGCTAGTTTGTTGGAGCAAACTACCAATAATGAAACTTTAAGCAGGGAAGTGTTGGAGCACTTTCCTGTTTCTTTTTTTACTTGGCTCGTACTATAATTTTCTGTTCATCTATAATAAAACTTACTTTTCCTGTTTTTTCCAACATCTCCAATGTTTTAGATATATCCGCGTATCGTTCCATAATTCCGGAAAAAAGAATGTCTTTTGCGCTACTTTGTTCATAAAATACCGTCACATTATACCAACGAGACACATCATCCAGAATTGTCTCTAAACGTTCCCGTCGGAATACGAATCTTCCTTTTGTCCAAGCACTATAAACGGCCGCGTCAACTTCACGCACATCAAGTTTGTTTTCCCCCACCAATAAATCCGCTTGCTGATTCGGTGAAAGTTCAACACGTCGCAAGGAAGTCTTCACCTCAATCTTACCACTTATTAACGTCGCTGTAGAACGATTATCTGCCGCAAAAGACCTCAAATTAAAGGAGGTCCCCAAAACTTTTACTTCCATACCGTTTATCTCCACGATAAAAGGTTTGTTCTCATCTCGCTTTACCTCAAAATAACCTTCCCCCTCCAAATGGACCCGCCGTTCCTTTCCCACGAAAGCTATAGGATAAGTCAGTTTCGTTCCAGCATTCAAACACACTTTAGTTCCATCGGCCAATGTCACTTGGAATTCTCCCCCATTAGGAATTTCCAACACATTAAGCCGTTCTTCCTTCACGGTGGATTCTGTTTGATAAACTAACGATTTATCCACTTGTTCTATTTTTCCAGAAAGACTATCTTCTACAACCACCGTGTTATTGTCTGCCAAAACAAGTTGTTCTCCATTATCTAAATGCAATATGGCTTTTTGAGTTCCCGGTGTAATTCGAGCCACTTTTTTACCCTCTTGTATGGTATCCCCGTTATCTGACATTTGGAAAATAAACCATCCCGCAACCACCAAAATCATCACGGATGCCGCATATCCCATCCATTGCAATGACAATCGACGTCTCTGCGGGGCTATCTGTTGTTCGATCACACTCCACACTTGTTCCCGATGAATATTCCTATACTCATCATAACTCCGACTTAATGAACTCCCTTTTGCTAATTCATCGAATATCTGCCGATTAAAATCAGATTCTTCCAACCAGGCAAGTAATTCATTCTTTTCCCGCTCGGTGAGTTCCCCGATTTTATCCTTATAGATCAATTCCGCTATTCGAATATATTCTTTAGTCATACATTTTTGTTTATATTCCTAAAACAACTGAAACAAAAAAGCGGGTAGTGAAAAATGAAAAAAAATCAAACAATATTTTTTAGATAAGAAACAAGAGATAAAATTGATCTTTCAATTTATCTCGTAACAGCTTATAAGCATTCTTTTTATGAAATTTCACTGTGTTCAAAGAGATTTTTAATTCATCTGCAATTTCCTGATTATCCATCCCCTCCAAATTCAACAGGCACACCTTCCTGCAATGCTCCGGCAAAGAATCAATGGCTGTAAAAATTAATCGACGTGTTTCTTCTTCAATTACCGATCTCATATAATAAAGCTCCGCATCCTCATCTTGAAGGATTTCATTCATATAGTGCTGTTCAATCTTACGATGTTTCAACACGTTCAAAGCTTTATTACGCACGGTAGAATACAAATAAGCTTTCACGGAGAGTTCATCCGGAAACTCTAATCGATTTTCCCATAAAGCGAGGAAAGCATCCTGTACAAGAGATTCACTCTCCTCTCGCTCCCCCAAATAGCGATCAGCAAAAAGTACCAAGGAATTAAAATATTGATCAAACACTAGCTTGAAATCAAGCCGTGCACCATTAGTTAATGTGAAACAATAATTCCTATTCATACCTATCATCCATCTCTATGAACGACAAATATGCGAATAAATTTTGAATTATTTCAATATCAAGGGAACACGTTTCCGACAAATCACTCCTTTCGAAGTAATTCCTTCCACGATAACAGAATACTTCCCATAAGTATCTGCCGTGTAAAAAGACAATTTAGCCGGGGAGTCTTTACTGATGTTAACAACCGGTTTCCAATAAATTGTCGAACGCTCATCATAACGATTATCCCGGCGCACGGAATCAATCTCATATTTCGGTACGTAAAATTCGTCCGGGATTTGGTATCCCATGATTTTAAAAGGCAATATATTAGGCCGTCCCAAATCTTTAGGTCTCCAACCCGGTTCCACCGAGATAATCAATACCCCGTTAGCCCCCCGATCTCCAAAGAAAATTTTGCCTTGCATCTGATCCAACATAGAAATATTACGCAACGCCCCCGACGGAATTAACCGGATCTGATCCATGGACTCCTCGAAATCATTCACAAGCACATACAAGGTTCGTCCGAAATGCTTAAAACAGTCATTTCCTTCATCATCTTTCTCAAACGTCACTCCCGGCAACTGCTGAATAATTAACTCTATAGGCATCATCGAATATTCTGCAATCTGGACAGAATCCAACTGATATCGAGCTAAATTATCGTAAAAAGAATAACTTTTTTTCTGCTTTTTACGAGATACAAGGACTTCATCCAACACGTACACCTTCTCTCCATTTTCGTAATAATAATCCTGACCAAATTTCTTATAAAAGTCATCCTCTTTTTTCTTGGCTTCCAATGTATTGGGCAACGTGTAACGAGGTGACAAAAATTCATCTTGATCCACACTTACGGTTACCCCCCGACGCCCCTTTGCATTTACCGCTTGTACTAAGAATGAAGTACTATCATGAAATGCCAATCCATCAATCAAAAAATTTCCCTTCTCGTCTGTCTCCGCCATGCGGTAAAGACCATAGTTAGACAACAATATAATATTAGCCCCTTTGGACTTCTTTCCCCAGAAATTATTTACCTTACCGGAAATCACCTGCCCAACCTCCAACGGGTATTTCAAATCATCAAACTCCCCTTTAGCCAACTTTGATACGTCAAAACGAGTCCACCCGTGTGTCATCATCACCAAATCCAAATTATCCTCAACCTCCGGAATCGTATCATTGAAATAATAAGCCGGGTTATCAATATATCCCTTCAAATCCGATGTCAATAACAAATTGGATAAAATATTATCTTCCAAAGAATCTTGCACCACTTTTTGATCATCCGTCACGGATATTGAAAACGATCCATCTAAGAGTCCTTTATACGCTTCTTCAAAATCAATCTCCATTTTCACTAATTCCCGAGCGACATATGTCGGCTTATTTGTCGTAATCTTCAATTCCGGACGCTGGTTACGCTTCACGAAAAACAACCGTTGACTATACACGTTCCCCACGGCATCAAGCAACACGATATGTGAAATCCCTTCCGGCAAAATATTCAGGTTAACACTTCCCCTCTGCAAACCGTTTACCCGATTCATCCCGACAACAATACCCCGGCAATGTATCACGGTATATAATTCCTCCGGCAATGTCGCATTCCCTCCTTTGATCACCCGATAGCTCAGAATCGAATCCTTTCGACTAATCGAAAGTCCCCATCCCGTTTCCGAAACCTCAGGTAATTCAAATCTTTTCTCTACCCCGTCCTCCGTTTTCATCACGGCATAAAACTTCTTTCCCGGATTCACGGGCAAACGAAATTTTCCCATCCCGTCATGTTGAGTACGAACCGTTGCAATCACGACCGAATCCTGATATACCTCACCCGTGGCCTCCACGGCTCTCCCATCCGCCCCGATAGCCTTAAAAGCCACTTGCTGAAAATTCCCCGATAATAAATTACCTCCTTCCGGAAAAAATTGCACGTCAAAATCCTTTAATTGTGAAGGAATATAAATATAACGTTTGAACGGGAAAGGTTGCCCATCCCGAAATTCCACTTCGATTGTTTTCATCGTGGTATCAATTTTCACTTCAAACTTCCCGTCTTTATCCGTCCGGGCCGGTTTCACGGAATACTGATCCTTCTTCACTCCCGCAATGTAAGTTACCGACGTTTGACTATACGGTTCCCCTTGCCCATCCGACAAACGAATTGTTGCGGTATAATTATTCTCCCGATTCTTCGTATAGGTGACATCTGTCCACACGCGTGAATCTTTCGGATTAATCGCCCGTATCTTCTTTTTGAAAAAATAATCCTCCCCAACATTCTGCATATAATACGTAAAAGCCCGCAAAGAATAATCCCCTTGTTGTAAATCCTTAGGAATTTCAATCTGCCCGAAAAAACAAGAATCCCGTCCTACAACTTTAACCCGCTGAATCACGGAATCCCGACGATCAATCAAGTCGACATAAATATAGTGACTAAAAACCATCGGAAACGTCGCTGCTGCATGTACCTGATAAGCCCGGAACCACAACTTATCCCCTACCGTGTATACGCTTTTATCTGTGTGCAGGTACACTTTTTCTTGTTGCAGTTCCCGAATCCGTGCCGTAAAATTAGTTATCAACTTCTTCTCAAAAGGAGAGAACTCGTTAAAAGCATATCCCAACAAAATTATACCAAGAAGAATAATTACTTTTTTCATACGGCAAACGAATTAAATCATTTATTTCTTTTGAACAATCCTCTCAATACGTCTGCCAACTCATCCAAACTGTCATGAGAATCCGCATGAGGCATAGTCTTTAACGCACCTAATTCCTGTTCACCAATACCGATCTGCATCGGATAAACCAAAATACAACTATTTTTACAAAAATACTTGTTCAAATAAGTCGGGATCATCGTCATATTTTTCAAATAAGAGGGATAATTTCTTCTGCTCATCACGATCATCAATGCATCATTCTCCTTTATATCACGGGATATGATCAAGAAATCATCCCAATTATTAAACTCATTAAATTCCACCTCTATATGATGCTTGGCCTGTATATCCTGCAAAACATTCAACACGGCAGTATCGGCATAAAACACGATCTTGCTGCTTGAATTTTTAGCCATATTCCATACGCGAATTACCCAGTAAGGAAAACCAATTTCTCTCTCTGCCCGAAACGGTACCACCACAATATAACGCTTTATCGTGGACAAGGGTTGTGCGGGACGGTAAACCAACGTGGTCGTGGCACATTTTGACAACACTCGATCTGTCAGATTCCCCAAAAAAGTATCAGAAATAACCCCTTCCTTGCGAAGCCCCAGTACAATATCGGTTATCTTATGCTCTTTCGTGGCATTTTTGATACCATTTACAATATCCTCATCATAACGCAGCGAAGTTACTAACTCGTTATCTGTTGCCGCCGCAGCTTTCGTCGCCTTCTCCAGCAACTGATTCGCCTTCTTTTCCGCCATACTATCCCCCTCATCCGCCTGTATCACGTTCAAAGCCGTCATCACGGCTTTCGCCTTCTTGGATTTAATCGTTACAGCCAAACTAACTAATTCTTCAACATTCTCGATATTACTCAACGGGATCAAAATACGATCTTCTATTTCTTCATTATCCACGCTTTCGTCTTCCGCAAATTCAGCCAAAGCCACCTCCTGCGCTCCTTTCTGCGTGGCAAAAGAAGCGATGATACAAGTCACCAAAATCATTACGATCGTACCATTCAGCACGCTTTCATTCAATAAACGAATCGATTCTCCTTCCGGAGTTGTTCCCAAAATGACGTTATATCCGACAAGAACAGCCGCCAAAGTCGCCGCCGCCTGTGCATTACTCAATCCAAAAATCAAAGTTCTTTCAGAAGTCGTAAATCGGAAATTCTTTTGTGCCAGCCAAGCCGGAATAAATTTCGACACGGTCGCCACCACACACATGATAACGGCCACCCATACCGTGGTCAGATCATACAAAAACACGTGAAAATTAACCAGCATTCCGACCCCGATCAGAAAAAACGGAATAAACAAAGCGTTTCCCACGAATTCAATCCGGTTCATCAATGCTGATGTATTCGGTATCAGACGATTTAATGCCAATCCAGCCAAGAATGCCCCGATAATCGCTTCCAACCCCGCCGCCTCTGCTAAAAAAGAGGCAAAAAAAACAAGGCCCAAAACAAATATAAACTGTCCCACTCGGTCATCATATCGTTTGAAATACCAGCGTCCGACAAAAGGAAATCCCCAAAGCACAATAAAAGCAAACACGATCGTTGATACTCCCAACTGAATCCAAAATCCCTGGGTTAACTCTCCCGTTGACATTCCCACGATAACCGCCAACACGAGCAAGGCCAGCAGACAAGTCACCACGGTTCCACCAATCGTCACGTTGACTGCCCGATTCTTCGTAATTCCATATTTACTCACGATCGGATAAGTCACTAACGTGTGAGAGGCAAACATGCTCGCCAATAAAATGGATGTAGGATAAGAAAAATCCAATAAATAAACTCCGGCAAATGTTCCCAAAATCATCGGGATAAAAAACGTGTAAAGACCAAATATCAAACTCCGTTTACTATTCTTTTTAAAATCCGCCATATCAATTTCCAGCCCCGCCACGAACATGATATACAATAACCCCACTGTCCCGAACAACACGATACTACTATCCCGATCCATGATATGCAAGCCGTAAGGCCCAATCAATGCTCCGGCAATAATCAAACCGACAATATCCGGAATCTTAAAACGGTGGAGCACAAGTGGAGCAAACAGAATAATAAAAAGAATTACAGAAAAGATTAACACGGGATTCGTTAACGGTAATGTAACACTTAATATATTCAGATTCAACATAGAAGGAATATTTTAGCCGGATTTCTACTCTTTACATTACAAATTTATTCTTTTTTAATGAATAAAGAAGTAAAAAAAGATAAATTTGTCAGCGAAATCACCTTAATCTAAAAAAAGATGCAAACTACAATCCGCCTTTTTAGCCTATGCTTATTAATTCTAGGTTTTTACACGTGTCAACCTACCCCGGAAAAGAAACAACTGGTAGACTGGGTTGATCCGCAAATCGGTTCGGTACACTGCCGCTGGTTCTTCTATACCCCAGCCGCTCTTCCCATGGGAATGGCCAAGCTGGCACCGACCACCAATGCTTACGGAAGTTATGGTAGTTGGCTCCCCTGTGGGTATGATGACCGTCATACCTCCATTGAAGGTTTCGCCCATTTTCATGAGTTCCAAATAGGGGGAGTCGTAACGATTCCCACCACCGGAGAGCTAAAAACCCTACCGGGAACATTAGAAGATCCGGATTCCGGTTATCGTTCACGCATTGACAAGACAACAGAAGTCTCCACCCCCGGCTATTACGCTGTAACACTCACGGATTACAATATCAAAGCAGAAATCACGGCAACCACCCGGACGGGCTTTCACCGTTATACCTTTCCCCAATCTACCACATCAAGAATACTGTTTGACATCGGGCACAAACAAGGAGAAAGTGCCACCATCACGGATGCAGAAGTCACATATCACCCGGAAACCAACGAAGTCACCGGATGGGTAGAAAACTATCCGATTTATGCAACATTCTGCCAACCGAACGGAAAAATAAAAATTTTCTTTGCTGCCAAACTAGACAAGAAACCACAAACAATCGGGACATTTATTGACGAAAAAATACAAGAAAATTCCAACTCGGTAAAAGGCCCCGGATGCGGACTATACTTGACTTTCCAAACAAAAGCCAAAGAACAAATACAAATGCAAGTCGGTCTATCCTATACCAACATTGAAAATGCACGTAATAACCGAGATTCAGAAGCAACCGGAAAAAGCTTCGATGACGTGAAAAATGCTGCCCATCAAACTTGGAATGAAATGCTTAGCCGTATCCAAGTAGAAGGAGGAACCCCGGAAGACAAAACCAAATTTTACACCGGACTTTATCATGCACTACTCGGCAGGGGGATTGCCAACGATATAAACGGACAATACATACGACATGATAAGACTGTCGGCCAGATACCTTTGGACAAAAATGGAATTCCCCTTTATTCCCATCACAACACCGATGGAATGTGGGGTGGTTTTTGGAATCTTACCCAAATATGGACGTTGGCCTATCCTGAAATATTCTCCAGTTACATAAAATCGAATCTGGACTTCTTCAAAAATTCCGGTTGGCTACACGACGGGGAAGCTGCCGGAGTGTACACGAACGGTGTACAAACCAACTTTCAAGGTTTAATCATATGTGCCGCTTACCAAGCCGGAATTCGTGATTTCAACATTGAAACGGCTTGGAGTGCCATCTGTAAAAACGAACTGGAATACAAAGGACGAAATATGGGCAACGGGAAATATGACAATGAATACTTTATCCAACAAGGTTTTATTCCCTTGAAAGATTATCTATATCCTAATGACTGGGTCTGCAATTTCGGAGCTTCCCACACGTTGGAATACGCCTTTAGTTGTTATGCTGCGGCTCAAATGGCCAAAGCAATCGGGAAAACAGCCGCATACGACACCCTTATGCAATACTCGTATGCTTACAAAAATCTATTCGATCCAGAAACAAAGTATATGCGTCCCCGTGAAATGGACGGCAGTTTCATGAAAGACTTCGACCCGTTAAAAGGCTGGAAAGGATTCCAAGAAGGCAATGCCGCACAATATACCTGGTATGTTCCCCATGACATCCAAGGTCTGACAGAACTCATGGGTATTGATCTTTTCAACGAAAGACTGGAAAACACGTTTATCGAATCCCGGAAAACCTTGTTTGGGGGAGGGAAAGAAATTGATAGCTTTTCCGGAGTCGAAAAATTGTATAATCAAGGGAATCAACCCTGCCTGCATGATGCCTGGCTCTTCAACTATTCCGGTAAACCGTGGCTAACACAACTATACACCCGGTTAATTTGTGATGAATTCTACGGTATCACCCCGGAACATGGTTACGGTTACGGACAAGACGAAGACCAAGGACAATTAGGAGCTTGGTATGTTATGGCTGCCATGGGTTTATTCGACGTGCAGGGAGGAACCAACATCTCCCCTTCTTACCAAATCGGCAGTCCTAAATTTCGTAAAATCACGATTAAACTCGATCCCCGGTACTATTCCGGTAAAACATTCGTAATTGAAACAGAAAATAATGCTCCTAATCATTATTACGTTCAATCGGCAACACTCAACGGGCAACTGCTAGAAGATTGCTGGTTCTATCGAAGGGAAATTATCAATGGCGGACATTTGAAACTACAAATGGACTCGACCCCGAATACTCACTGGGGAATTTCATCCATACCCCATTCTAAATAACAAAACAAAAAAGTCCGAGCTTTAAACTCGGACTTTTCTACATATTAAAAACCATTATTTTACTTCCCAAACGTCTCCGCTGTTCAATAAATCTTCAACACAACGGATAGAAGATTTTGCTTTAACGTCTTCAATCTGAGCTTCCAACGCATCATTATAAGTCGTACCTTCCACATCCCGGATAACCCCCAAAGCCACAGGATACTCCGGAGCTTTCATGTGTACCAACATCCAATGTATAGAAGGATTCACGCTGTGAGCATCATGCACCATAATATCATCTAACGTGATACCATCCTTACCAATCTCTACAACTTTTAACTTACCGGCCTTCATATCGAACATGATACCTTTATCCTTGTTCTTTCCGAAAACCATTGGTTCTCCATGTCTCAAGATCAATTGACGCTCTTCCTTCATCTCTTTATCCGTGATAGCAGCATGAGCCCCATCAGCAAAGATCACGCAGTTCTGAAGAATTTCCACAACAGCAGTACCCTTATGACGCACACCAGCCTCGATAACTTCTGCACTCAAATTGATATTCATATCCAACGTACGAGCGAAAAATTTCCCTTGCGCACCGATTACCAACTCTCCCGGGTTAAACGGGGTCTCAATTGTTCCGTAAGGAGAAGTTTTAGTTTTCGTACCCAATTTCGTGGTTGGAGAATATTGTCCTTTCGTCAACCCGTAAATCTCATTATTGAACACCAAAGTGGTAATATCAATATTACGGCGAATAGCATGAATAAAATGGTTACCACCAATAGCCAAAGCGTCACCGTCACCGGAAACTTGAAGAATATTCAATTTCGGATTGGCACTCTTAGCTCCGGATGCAATAGCAGCAGCCCGGCCATGAATCGTATGAAAACCATAAGTATTCATGTAATAGGGGAAACGGGAAGAACATCCAATTCCGGAAATTACTGCCCACGACTCTTTCGGGTACCCCAGTTCAGCCATGGCTTTCTGTACGGAGTTAATGATACCATGGTCACCGCAACCCGGACACCAACGAATCTCCTGGTTGCTCTTAAAATCTTTCGGTGTATATTGTTCTGCCATGATTATTTTCCTAATAATTCGGTTATTTTTTCTTTCAGCTCAACTACCGTGAAAGGTAATCCGGCTACTTTATTATATTGATAATACGTGTAATGCGGGAATTTAGCTCTCAAATACTGTGCAAACTGTCCCAAGTTCAACTCGCAAACGACAATCTTCTTGAATTTACCAAGAATCTCATCCGTGTTCTTCGGAAGCGGATTGATAAAGTTGAAATGAGCCAAGCTCACGTCGTGTCCTTCTTCTCTCAATTCTCGAACTACCGAGTACAAGTGACCGTAAGTTCCACCCCATCCAACAACGAGAAGATCCCCACCATCTTGGTTCCCGAAAATCTCCTGTTGAGGAATGCTGTCAGCAATCTTAGCCACCTTCGCATCACGCAAATCAGTCATAATCTGATGGTTTTCAGGAACGTAACTAATTTCTCCTGTTACATTTACCTTCTCCAATCCACCGATACGATGTTCCAAACCTTTCGTTCCCGGTAAAGCCCACATTCTAGCCAAAGTCTCCGGATCACGTGCATATGGTTTATAATCATCCCCTTCTTTAGCCACTCTCGGGGTAATAGAAGGGTAATCTTTCAACGAAGGAATCTTCCATGGTTGAGCGCCATTCCCCAAGAATCCGTCTGTCAACAGAACAACCGGAGTCATGTGCTCTATTGCAATTTTAGCCGCCCAAAAAGCATAGTCAAAACAGTTTCCGGGAGTACTTGCAGCAACGACAGGCATAGGGCTTTCACCGTTACGCCCGTAAAGAGCTTGCAACAAATCGGATTGTTCCGTTTTCGTGGGCAAACCAGTTGAAGGACCACCACGTTGTACGTCAACGATTACCAAAGGTAACTCGGCCATTACTGCCAAGCCGGCAGCCTCGCTCTTCAATGCCAAACCGGGCCCTGAAGTCGTCGTGATAGCCAGATTACCCACGTAACTTGCACCAATAGAAGTACAAATTCCGGCAATCTCGTCCTCTGCCTGATAGGTCTTCACTCCCAAATCACGTCTCAACGCCAATTCTTGTAAAATATCTGTTGCCGGAGTAATAGGATAAGAACCACAGAACAAAGGCAAATTAGCTTTTTCAGCAGCAGCCAAAAATCCCCATGCCGTAGCCTTATTACCAGTAATTGTCCGGTAACGTCCTTTCTCGATTTGAGCAGGAGCCACATTGAAGTGTACAGCCAAAGCATGAACGTTAGAAGCATAATTGAAACCACTTTCCAACACTTTCACGTTAGCACTAGCGATTTCCGGTTTCTTGGCAAACTTCTGGTTAATAAAATCTCTCGTGTGATCCACTGTACGGTCGAACATCCAGTAAATCATACCAAGAGCAAACATATTTTTGCATTTAACGATAGACTTCTGATCTAGACCGCTGTCTTTCAAAGCCTCTTCCGTTAAAGTCGTGATCTTCACGGGGACCACGTTATAATCTTGCAAGACTGCATCTTCCAGCGGATTTTCTTTATACCCAGCCTTTTCGATGTTCTTGTCAGTAAATGCATCCAAGTTCACGATAATCGTTGCACCTTTCTTTGCCCAACGCAAGTTAGCTCTTAAAGCGGCAGGATTCATCGCCACGAGCACGTCTGCAAAATCTCCCGGAGTTTTAATGGGATTATTCCCTATATGTACTTGGAACCCGGAAACACCACCAACCGTACCTTGCGGGGCGCGTATTTCAGCAGGATAATCCGGAAACGTTGATACACCGTTTCCAAATAAAGCAGCAGCATCCGAGAATTGCTGGCCGGTCAATTGCATTCCATCTCCCGAATCTCCCGAGAAACGAATTACAATGTCTTTTTTGTCGATAACTTCTGTCTTTTCACTCATGACTTAGTTACTTGTTCTTAAATATTAAATTATAAATTATATTCTATAATATCACGCAAATTTTATGTTGTAAAACATGCGTAAAGGTAGCCAATAGAAATATCTAAACAAGTTTGTATCAGTATTTTTTTCTTTTCAGATATTGCATTGACAATCAAGTCAGAGCATATCAAAAAACATATTTTTCAGCACAAATAAAATAAAACAATTCTAAACAACGAATCTTTTTCCGTCGTTTTTCGGTTACTTTCTTGTTACGATTGAAAATTCCAACGATAAAATCCCTTTCAATATGGAACAAAATCAGTCTTTAAATTGTATAGATAATAAGTTTTGTATAATTTTATCAAGTAAACATCTATACAGCTATAAAGTAATACTTAAACATGTTACCATGAAAAACTATTTGATTTTACTCTGTTTGATTCTTGGAATGATAAGTTGTGGAAAAAAATCATCCATCCCGGAGCTAATGGGTATTTCAGACGATTCACAAAATCCCTACATCATAAGTTCTACCCGTGTAGGTTCCATTGCTAGAGGTACAAATATTCATCAACTCTATTCTATATTCCCCGCTAAACAAATCAAGCTCATCAAAAATAAAGAGGGGTTCTTCAATCAGGAATTTGATGATTACAATGTCTATGACAATAATGGCAAACTCCTTTTTATAGCTACTCCGGAAGTTGCCGGAGATACCAGCTCATTCATTAATCGTATCATTATTCGGGACACCTCATTCAAAACTCTTGAAGGTATTGGCCTTAATTCCAATTTAGGACAAATACGAGACGCCTATCACAATATAAACTATCTCCCTTCCTCAGGAGAAATTGTCGTTTCTGTTCCGAAAGTCAGTACCAATTTCTTAATCAACAAGGCAACCTTGGATGATTCCTGGTGGGATAACACCACAAACCAAATCATCGAAAAGAATATTCCGGACAGCGCCCAAATAGACGGGATTATCGTATTCTGGAACACGAAAGAAGCCCAACATATTCCTGCTGTCTTTACAGCTGCATTCTGGAATGAAATGCTGACAAAACTAATCACTTGGTGTGTCATTCAACTCCCGTCAATCGCCATTCTCATTATTTTATTCGTCTCCTTATTAAGAGCCTTACGCTTCACAATTCGAAAAATGAAAAAGCTCGCTATCAATAAAGCTCATAAGGCTGAAAACATTGACAACAATGAAGCTGAAAAACGAATTAACACACTCACAGGAATCATATACGGTATCGGTAGAATCTTCCTGTGGGTAATCTTTTTACTAATCTTACTCGGAAAATTCAATATCAACATTGCCCCCATCCTCGCTAGTGCAGGAATTGTCGGATTAGCGGTTGGTTTCGGGGCTCAAGAATTAGTCCGGGATTTCATATCCGGTTTCTTCATTCTATTGGAAGATCAACTACGCACCGGAGACTGGGCCGTTATCAACGGAACAGAAGGGCTAGTTGAAAAAATCGAATTAAGAACCGTCACCCTACGGGATAGTTCAGGCGTCGTACACATTTTCCAAAACGGGAAAATAGACACACTCTCCAACATGACCAAAGAATGGTCCGCCATTGTCCTGCAAATCGGTATCGCATATAAAGAAGACACGGACAACGCTGTCATGCTCATGCAACAAGTCGGAGACGAAATGTTCAATGACCCCGTTTACAAAGAGCTAATGCTCGAACCCGTGGTCATCAGCGGGGTAAACGACTTTGCCGATAGTGCCGTGATCATTCGCCTTGTCATCAAAACCAAACCCATGCAACAATGGGCCGTTGGCCGAGAATATCGCCGTCGCCTGAAAAAAGTATTTGATGCCAAGAACGTGGAGTTCCCCTTCCCCTATCGCACGCTAACCTGGGGAGATAGCTCCAACCCGATAAAACTAAAAATAGAACCCTCTGACTCAGATCCGAAATAACTTTTACCTTTCAGTTATTAACTTTCAACTCCATAATATGGCCCGTTTTCTTAAAGACCGAACGAAATCAAAAGGAGCCGCACCCGGCTCCCTAATCTTCATCGGCAAACAAAAAATGACAAAAAACTCCATTCAGGTTATCCAATACACGTCAGAAGGACTCAAAGAGTTCTTTCCCGAAACTCTGGAAAACATAGCTAATATCGTATCCAACGATCACATGACCTGGATCAACATATCCGGTTTGCAAAACACTAAACTGATTGCCGATATGGGCAAGGCTTTCGATGTATCTTCTCTATTTCTGGAAGATATTCTAAACACGGACCAACGCCCTCGGTTCAGTGAAGAATCCGACCATTTATATATCATTGCTAAATCCTTCTATTTCGGTAAGGAAGACGGTATTGTACACATGGAACAACTCTCTTTTATTGTCGGCTCTCACTACCTGATCACTATTCAAGAAACAGATACCGATTATTTCAAGGATGTGAAGAAACGCTTATATGACGGCAAAACCCGCATTCGTTCTTTCGGGACGGATTACCTCTGTTACGCCCTACTGGACACTCTCGTTGACAGCTATATCATTAATCTTGAAATATTAGGCGCAGCCATAGAAGAACGCGGTAGAACAATTTTAGAAGCTGATGCCAAAGTGGTTGAAGATCTTTACCACTATAAAACAGAACTTTCATATATCCGGAAAAACGTACGTCCATTCAAAGAAGTCACAACCCGTTTCATTAATTGTGATTCTCCCCTAGTAAACCAAAACACGTACACCTATTTACACGACTTGGATGATCTGGTTGTACAAGCCCAAGAAGCCATCGAAATATACTACTCCATGGTCTCCGATCAAATAAATCTCTACCAAACTAACATTGGAAACCGACAAAATGATGTCATGAAAGTGTTGACTATCTTTTCAACCATTTTCATCCCACTTACTTTCATCGCCGGTATCTACGGAATGAACTTCGAATATATCCCAGAACTAAAACACCACTACGCCTACTTTATCCTCTGGGGCATCATGGTTGTCATCACCATTACCATGCTCCTCTACTTTAAAAGAAAAAAATGGCTTTAACATAAATGTAGAATTTAAAATTTAGAATGACTCACGCACTTCTACATTCTAAATCTTAAATTCTAAATTTCCTTAAGCTTGTCCTTGCGGTTCTAGATCCACCGGGAACATGGGAGCTATAGGGCCGCCCTCTGGTAAATTAATCTTCCCGTAATCCATCTCGAATCTCCGAACATTATCTTGTAACGCCAGCAACAAGCGTTTCGCATGTTCCGGGGTCAAAATAATACGGCTTTTCACTTCAGCCTTGGGCATCCCCGGCATAATACGGATAAAGTCAACAATAAACTCGGAGGAAGAATGAGAAATAATTGACAAATTCGAATAAGTCCCTTGTGCAACCTCTCGATTTAATTCAATATCAAATTGTTGTTTTTTCTCTTCCATAATAGTCCTTGGTTAATAGTTTATACAAACAATAAAGGCGCCTTTCGGCGCCTCTATCTATTTTTATTTTTCCATCCTTTCGAGGTCTGCCTTAGAACCTACAATCAGACTTCTAAATTCTTTCATACCTGTTCCCACCGGTATCAAGTGACCGCAAATCACGTTTTCTTTCAAGCCTTCCAACGGATCGACTTTACCATAAATTGCAGCCTCATTCAATACCTTCGTGGTCTCCTGGAATGATGCGGCAGAAATAAAGCTGGATGTCTGCAAAGCAGCACGGGTAATACCCTGTAATACCTGAGCTGAAGTTGCGGGTACAGCATCTCTAGCCTCTACCACCTTCAAGTCTCTACGTTTCAATTGCGAATTAATATCTCTCAACATACGTACAGAGATAATCTGTCCCGGTTTCACCCGATCCGAATCACCGGCTTCCAGTACCACTTTCTTTCCGTAGATCGCATCGTTTTCTTCCATGAACTCGCTTTTGTCAACCACTTGATTTTCCAAGAATCTCGTATCTCCGGCATCTTGAATCAACACCTTACGCATCATCTGGTGTACGATGATCTCGAAATGCTTATCGTTGATCTTCACACCCTGCATCCGGTATACATCCTGTACCTCGTTCACGATATACTCCTGAACCTTGATCGGTCCCTCGATATTCAAAATATCAGTCGGGGTAATTGCACCGTCAGATAGCGGGGTTCCAGCACGCACATAATCGTTCTCCTGTACCAAAATCTGTTTTGATAAAGAAACCAAATACTTCTTCACCTCTCCGGCTTTTGATGTCACGATGATTTCACGATTACCGCGTTTGATCTTACCATAAGTTACCTCTCCGTCAATTTCCGATACAACGGCCGGATTCGACGGGTTACGAGCCTCGAACAACTCGGTTACACGCGGAAGACCTCCCGTAATATCTCCTGCCTTACCAACAGCTCTCGGAATCTTGGCAATGGTACTACCGGCAACAACCTCAGCTCCTTCCTTCACGACAATGTGGGCACCTACCGGTAAGTTGTAACTCTTCACCGTGTTTCCTTCCGCATCATTGATACACAAAGCAGGCGCTTTCATCTTGTCTCGGAACTCGATGATAATCATCTCCCTAAATCCGGTGGTTTCATCGGATTCTTCCTTATAGGTTTCACCCTCGATCAAGTTTTCCAACCCAACCGTACCGGAGAATTCGGTAATGATCAAAGCATTGAACGGGTCCCATTCGCAAAGCAATTCACCCTTGCTAATCTCCTGTCCATCCTTCACGAACAACTTAGCACCGTAAGGGATAGCATGAGAAATCAATATAATATTCGTGTTCTTATCCAATATACGCAACTCTGTCAAACGTCCAACAACCACGTCACAGGTCGTTCCGTTATCTTGCGTGTACTCGACAGAACGCAATTCTTCATACTCAACGTAACCATCATACTTAGCTTTCAACGAGTTCTCGCTGGAAATATTTCCCGCAGTACCTCCCACGTGGAAGGTTCTCAATGTCAACTGAGTACCCGGCTCACCGATAGACTGCGCTGCAATAACCCCAACAGCCTCACCCTTCTCCACCATGCGGCTGGTAGCCAAATTACGTCCGTAACATTTAGCACAAACACCCTTCTTCGCCTCACAAGTCAATACAGAACGAACTTCAACACGCTCGATCGGGGAGTTCTCGATAATATCGGCAACCACCTCCGTGATCTCATCTCCGGAAGACACGATCAATTCACCCGTATTCGGATGATAAATATCATGCACGGAAACACGTCCTAAAATTCTCTCTGACAAAGAAGACACGATCTCCTCGTTATTCTTGATTGCCGAAATGGTAATACCTCTCAACGTACCGCAATCTTCCTCGGTAATCGTGATATCGTTAGCCACGTCAACCAAACGACGAGTCAAATATCCGGCGTCGGCAGTCTTCAATGCGGTATCGGCCAAACCTTTACGAGCACCGTGGGTCGAAATAAAGTACTCCAACACCGAAAGTCCCTCTTTAAAGTTTGCCAAAATAGGGTTCTCGATAATCTGTCCCCCTGTAGCACCTGATTTCTGCGGTTTTGCCATCAATCCACGCATACCTCCCAACTGACGAATCTGCTCACGAGATCCACGGGCTCCGGAATCCAACATCATATAGATAGAATTGAATCCTTGGTCGTCCGCTGCCAATTGTTTCATCAACGTGGCGGTCAGGTTCGCATTCACGTGTGTCCAAATATCAATAATCTGGTTATATCTTTCATTATTGGTAATGAATCCCATGTTATAGTTCGCCATTACCTCTTCAACCTGATCGTATCCTTCTTGTAACAAATCTTGTTTGTTCTCCGGAACAATAACGTCTCCCAAGTTGAAAGACAGACCTCCCTCAAATGCCTTACGATACCCCAAATCCTTAATATCATCCAAGAATTTAGCCGTCACGTCCACACCGCAACGTTTGAACACGTCACCGATAATGTCACGCAACGCTTTTTTCGTAATCAACGTATTGATATAAGGATAGTTTTTCGGGGTGAACTGGTTCAAAATCACACGACCAACCGTCGTTTTGATCATATGTCTGATCGGTTGACCGTCCTTGTCCACGTTATCAATCTTCACCTCGATTTCAGCATGCAAGTCTACAGCTCTCTCGTTGAAAGCGATAATCACTTCCTCCGGAGAATAGAACTTCAATCCTTCACCCTTCACGCCCTTTCTCGGTTTCGTGATATAGTATAAACCGAGTACCATATCCTGAGAAGGCACCGTAATAGGCGCACCATTAGCCGGATTCAAAATGTTATGAGAACACAACATTAAAATCTGAGCTTCCAGCACGGCCTCATTACCTAATGGTAAGTGTACAGCCATCTGGTCACCGTCGAAGTCGGCGTTGAATGCGGTACAAGCCAATGGGTGCAAACGGATTGCTTTACCCTCGATCAATTTCGGTTGGAATGCCTGAATACCCAATCGGTGCAGGGTCGGGGCTCGGTTTAACAATACCGGGTGACCTTTCAACACGTTTTCAAGAATATCCCAAACGATCGGATCACGACGATCCACGATCTTCTTGGCACTCTTCACCGTCTTCACGATACCACGCTCGATCAGCTTACGGATAATAAACGGCATATACAATTCAGCCGCCATATCTTTCGGAAGACCACACTCGTGCATCTTCAAGTCCGGACCTACAACGATTACCGAACGTGCAGAGTAGTCAACACGCTTACCCAACAAGTTCTGACGGAAACGCCCTTGTTTACCTTTCAAACTGTCGGAAAGAGACTTTAATGGTCTGTTATTTTCAATCTTAACCGCATTGGATTTACGAGAGTTATCAAATAATGAATCTACGGCCTCTTGTAACATACGTTTTTCATTACGCAAGATTACATCCGGAGCCTTGATCTCGATCAATCTCTTCAAACGATTATTACGGATAATCACCCGTCTGTACAAATCGTTCAAATCGGAAGTAGCAAAACGACCTCCGTCCAACGGAACCAACGGACGCAACTCGGGCGGTATTACAGACAACACCTTCACGATCATCCATTCCGGTTTATTAATTTCTTTACTTTCGCGGAAAGCCTCTACTACCTGAAGACGCTTCAAAGCCTCATTCTTTCTCTGTTGAGAGGTCTCCGTGTTAGCTTTATTTCTTAAATCGTATGAAAGATCATCCAAATTCAGACGTTCCAACAACATGGAAATAGCTTCCGCCCCCATCTTGGCAATAAACTTATTTGGATCATCATCATCCAGATATTGATTATCTGTCGGAAGCTTATCCAGAATATCCAAATACTCTTCTTCCGTCAGGAAATCCATCGTTTTGATACCGGAATCCCCCATGATACCGGGGTTTACAACCACGTATCTCTCGTAGTAAATAACGGTATCCAGTTTCTTGGAAGGTAACCCTAACAAGTAACCGATTTTATTTGGCAACGACTTGAAATACCAGATATGAGCCACCGGAACCACCAACTGGATATGTCCCATACGCTCACGTCTAACCTTCTTCTCCGTAACCTCAACACCACAACGGTCACAAACGATACCCTTGTAACGGATACGTTTATATTTACCGCAATGACATTCGTAATCCTTCACCGGACCGAAGATTCGTTCGCAGAACAAACCGTCGCGTTCGGGTTTGTAAGTACGATAGTTAATCGTCTCCGGTTTTAATACAGCACCACTGGACCGTTCCAGAATTTCTTCCGGGGAAGCCAATCCAATAGCGATCTTAGTAAAATTTTTTACTTTATTGTCTTTTCTGAAGGCCATATTTTAGATTTTAGATTTTAGATTTTAGATTTACAATCCATGTAAATCTAAAATCATAAATCAACAATTATATTAAATTAACGCTCAATCCCAACCCGCGAAGTTCATGCAACAATACGTTGAATGATTCCGGAATTCCGGGTGTCGGAAGAGGTTCACCTTTCACGATATGCTCGTAAGTTTTGGTTCTACCCATCACGTCATCAGACTTCACGGTCAAGATTTCCTGTAAGATGTGTGATGCTCCGAAAGCCTCTAGAGCCCAAACCTCCATCTCTCCGAAACGCTGACCTCCGAACTGAGCTTTACCTCCAAGAGGTTGCTGCGTGATCAACGAATAGGGTCCGATAGAACGAGCATGCATCTTGTCATCAACCATGTGTCCCAATTTCAACATATAGATCACACCCACGGTTGCCGGCTGGTCGAAACGTTCTCCCGTTCCACCGTCATACAGATAGGTGGTCCCGAATCTAGGCACACCTGCCTCGTCCGTGTATTTGTTGATATCGTCCAAAGAGGCACCATCGAAAATAGGAGTTGCAAACTTCAATCCTAAATTCTTTCCGGCCCAACCCAACACGGTTTCAAACACCTGTCCCAAGTTCATACGGGAAGGCACACCCAGCGGGTTCAAACAAATATCAACCGGAGTTCCATCAGACAAGAACGGCATATCCTCTACTCTTACCACGCGGGATACAATACCCTTATTACCGTGACGTCCTGCCATCTTATCACCGATTTGCAATTTACGTTTCTTAGCCACGTAAACCTTAGCCATCTTGATAATTCCGGAAGGAAGTTCGTCACCAACGGTAGCGTTATACTTCTTACGTTTAATCTGACCTTCGATCTCCTTGTACTTGATGATATAGTTATGCAACAAGTCACGAATCATATCGTTTCTCTGCTTATCGGTCGTCCATTTGTTCGGGTTGATCTGCAAGAAGTCCATGTTCTGCAACATCTTGTAAGAGAACTTCACGCCCTTCGGAACAATATCCTCGTTCAAGTAATTCTTCACGCCTTGTGAAGTCTTACCATTTACCAACTCGAATAATTTGTCGATCAATAAAGTAGTCAAATCCCCGACTTTACGTTGGAATTGTTCATCCAGTTCAGCCAAAAGATTCTTGCCGGCAGCTTTCGTTTTCCGATCACTTACCGTACGCTGGAACAACTTCTTATCAATAATAACACCTTTCAATGAAGGAGAAGCCTTCAACGAAGCGTCTTTCACATCACCGGCTTTATCACCGAAGATTGCTCTCAGCAATTTTTCCTCCGGACTCGGATCAGACTCTCCTTTCGGGGTAATCTTACCAATCAAGATATCTCCCGGTTGAACACGAGCCCCTACGCGAATGATTCCGTTTTCATCCAAATCTTTCGTGGCCTCCTCACTTACGTTCGGAATATCAGCCGTCAACTCTTCCAATCCACGTTTCGTTTCACGAACTTCCAGAGAATACTCGTCCACGTGAACAGATGTAAAGACATCATTCCGCACGATATTCTCGGAGATCACGATAGCATCCTCGTAGTTGTATCCTTTCCACGGCATAAATGCCACTTTCAAGTTCCGTCCGAGTGCCAATTCTCCCTTTTCTGAAGAGTATCCTTCCGTCAATATCTGACCTTCTTCCACACGTTGACCTTTTCTCACGATCGGTTTTAGCGTGATCGTCGTACTCTGGTTCGTACGTTGGTATTTCGGCAGGTAATATTCTTTCGTATCGGGTTCAAAGCTTACAAAAGCCTCTTCTTCCGTACGGTCATATTTAACAACAATTTTGCGTCCGTCAACAAAAGCGATCACTCCCGGTCCCTCAGCAACAACTTGCGTTCTAGAATCCTTGATCAAATTGGCTTCCAAACCAGTTCCCACGATCGGAGATTGCGGGGAGATAATCGGAACTGCCTGACGCATCATGTTCGATCCCATCAATGCACGGTTAGCATCATCATGCTCCAAGAACGGAATCAAAGAAGCTGCAATTGAAGCAATCTGGTTCGGAGCAACATCGATCAAATCGACATCCTCTCCAGCAGCTAACGGGAAATCCGCATCCTTTCTGGCTTTTACCCATTTATTTGTAAACTTGCCATCTTCATCAATAGCAGAATTTGCCTGAGCAATTACCAATTCCTCCTCTTCCTCGGCTGAATAGTAACGCACGCCTTCCTCTGAAAGGTCCACAACACCATTATTCACCTTACGGTAAGGAGTCTCGATAAATCCTAAATCGTTGATCTTAGCGTACACGCAGAGAGAAGAAATCAAACCGATATTCGGTCCCTCAGGCGTTTCGATCGGACACAAACGACCATAGTGAGTATAATGTACGTCACGCACCTCGAATCCTGCACGATCTCTGGAAAGACCACCGGGTCCCAAGGCAGACATACGTCTCTTGTGAGTAATCTCGGCTAATGGATTCGTCTGATCCATAAACTGAGATAATGCATTCGTTCCGAAGAACGAGTTGATCACGGAAGACAAAATCTTCGAGTTGATCAAATCAACCGGGGTGAATACCTCGTTGTCTCGCACGTTCATTCTTTCACGAATCGTACGGGCCATACGGGCCAATCCCACGCCGAATTGATTATATAATTGTTCGCCTACAGTACGTACACGACGATTGCTCAAGTGGTCAATATCGTCCACGTCAGTCTTGGCGTTTAATAAACGAATCAAATATTTGATGATCTCGATAATATCCTCCTTCGTCAAGACACGGATATCCGGATCTGTTGCAAGTCCCAATTTTTTGTTTAACTTGTAACGTCCCACGTCACCCAAATCATAACGTTTATCAGAGAAGAACAACTTGTCGATCACATCGCGAGCAGTAGCTTCATCAGGTGGCTCCGAACTACGCAACTGCCTGTAGATATGCAACACGGCCTCTTTCTCCGAGTTACACGGGTCTTTTTGTAACGTGTTATATATAATGGCATAATCCGCCAAATTTTGCATCTCCTTGTGAAGAAGGATCGTCTTCGCACCTGACTCAACAATCGCATCAATATGCTCAGGCTCCAGCACTGTTTCACGATCAACGATAATCTCGTTACGCTCGATAGAAACAACTTCACCGGTATCTTCATCAACGAAATCTTCAATCCAAGATTTCAAAACACGAGCAGCCAACCGTCTGCCAACGACTTTCTTCAACCCCGTACGGGAAACATTTACTTCATCAGCCAGACCGAATATTTCAAGAATATCCTTATCCGTTTCGAAACCGATAGCTCGTAAAAGAGTGGTTACCGGTAATTTCTTTTTCCGGTCGATATATGCGTACATCACGTTATTGATGTCCGTGGCAAACTCGATCCAGGAACCCTTGAACGGAATAATTCTAGCGGAATAAAGCTTCGTACCATTCGCATGAATACTCTGCCCGAAGAAAACACCGGGAGACCTGTGTAACTGAGAAACGACCACTCGCTCTGCTCCATTGATCACGAAAGTACCTTTCGGGGTCATGTAAGGAACATTTCCTAAATATACATCCTCGATAACGGTATCAAAATCTTCATGTTCCGGATCTGTACAGTACAACTTTAGTTTCGCCTTCAAGGGGGCGCCATAAGTCAATCCTTGACCCAAACACTCCTCGATAGTATAGCGAGGCGGATCTATAAAATAGTCCAAAAATTCTAAAACAAAGTTGTTCCGAGTATCAGTAATAGGAAAATTCTCCTTGAAAACCGTGTAAAGGCCTTCATTCTTTCTGTTCTCAGGTGTGGTACCTAATTGAAAAAAGTCCTTGAAAGACTTTAATTGCACTTCAAGAAAATCAGGGTATTCCAGCTGATTCTTTATCGATGCAAAGCTTATTCTATTGTTTGAATTATATGAAGACATCTATTATTTTTTTTGAACCTAAACAATCATAACAACAAAATGGTTTAGAGTCCACATGAGACTCTAAACCTGGAAAAACCAACCGGTTTTATTTTATTTAAGTTCAACTTCAGCTCCTGCTTCTTCTAATTGAGTCTTCAATGAGTTAGCCTCTTCTTTAGAAACTTTTTCTTTCAATGGAGCCGGAGCCTTGTCAACTACTTCTTTAGCCTCTTTCAATCCAAGACCGGTCAATTCTTTCACTAACTTAACAACAGCTAATTTAGCAGCACCAGCTGATTTCAGGATTACATCGAACTCTGTTTGTTCAGCAGCAGCTCCACCAGCAGCGCCGGCAGCAGGAGCAGCAACAACAGCAGCAGCTCCTTCAAGAGTTACAGTTAAGAAAGCAGCTATTAAGAAAGCTACAAAGAAGAAATCAGCAAAGAAAGCTTCAATTGAACTTAAGAAGGTAAATGGAGCAGCAGGATATCAGGTTAAGGTATCAACAAGCAAGAAATTTGCTAAGAAGACAACAGTTACAGTTAATGCTAAGAGCGTTAAAGTAACAGTTAAGAAATTAAAAGCTAACAAGACATATTACGTAAAAGCAAGAGCTTACAAGAAAGTAAGTGGAAGCAAAGTATATGGCAAGTGGAGCAAAGTAGTAAAAGTAAAAAATAATTAATTTCTAAATATTTCATAAATCTATAAAGCTATCGGCACAG